>Ga0315550_1000496_pt1 | contig 24103 bp, 22 predicted proteins | sample SalMarSW160190MG_2_FD_203100 | JGI IMG/M metagenome (GOLD analysis project Ga0315550, IMG submission 203100) | Salt marsh sediment microbial communities from the Plum Island Ecosystem LTER, Massachusetts, United States - Salt Marsh Sediment SW1601-90 ... | reverse complement strand
GCTTGGGGTGCGAGTGGTCGCCCGTTCAAATCGGGTCGCCCCGACCATTGATACTTGCCGACGGCTGTCCCTGTAAATAACGGGGACGTCGTCTTCAAGTTGACTTTTTTTGCCGCATATTCTTTAATATCTATTCGGAGGTGACAAGATTATGTATGCAGTTATAGAAAGCGGAGGGCAGCAATTCAGGGTGGCGCCCGGCGACACGATCAAGGTGCAGAAGGTGCCGGCGGGTGAAAAGGAAATCAGTCTGGACAAGGTGCTGGTTGTGTCCAAGGATGACAACCTTCAGATCGGAAAGCCGTACGTCGCTAACGCCAGCGTGAAGGCTGAAATCGTGGGCGATGTTAAGTCGCGCAAGGTCCTGGTTTACAAGAAGAAACCGAGGAAGGGACACAAGAAACTTAACGGCCACAGGCAGAGTCTTACGGCACTGAAAATAAAAGACATAGTCTTCGGAGGATAGTATGGCACATAAAAAAGGAGTTGGAAGTTCGAGGAACGGCCGGGACAGTAACGCCCAGCGCCTCGGTATAAAAAGATTCGGTGGAGAGACGGTGAAAGCCGGCAACATACTTGTCCGTCAGAGGGGCACCAAGTTCCATCCGGGCAACAATGTTGGAAAAGGGTCGGACGACACGCTTTTTGCTCTTGTCGACGGCGTCGTAAGTTTTGAGAGGAAAGACAGGGAAAGATTGAAGATAAGCGTACATCCTGCCTCTCAATAACGGGAAAAACAACTATAAGGGAAATATGAAGGCAGATTGCGGTCTGCCTTTTTTATTGGGAGGAAGGTCTGCCGTGAAAAATTGTAAGATATATCACTGCGCAGACACTGACACACAGAGAGATTCTTGCGTGAGGTGCTCTTTTATTTTTTAGTTGTCACTCCGTGCCTCCGTATCTCTGTGGTGAGATTCTTCTTCCCGGCTTTGTCGAATCAGGATCATCAGTTGTTTGTGACTTCTATTTAAACCATGAGGAACACATGAGGTTTGTCGATTACGCAAAAGTCTACGTTAAGGCCGGGGACGGCGGACGGGGCTGTGTCAGCTTCCGGCGGGAGAAGTATGTCCCGAGGGGCGGGCCTGACGGCGGCGACGGCGGGCGTGGCGGCCATGTTGTGTTCAGGGCGACCAGAGAGTTGAACACCCTTCTCGATCTCAGGTACAGGAGGGAATATCATGCCCAGAGGGGACAGCACGGCATGGGCAAGAAGATGCACGGCCGCGACGGCAAGGACCTCCTGATTCCCGTACCGGTGGGAACGGTCGTCAAAGATGAATGTACCGGCGAGACACTGTATGACCTCGACGCCGAGGGTATGGAGGCCGTTGTGGCCAGGGGTGGAAGGGGCGGCCTGGGCAATTCACACTTCGCCACCCCCACGCGCCAGGTCCCAAGATATGCCCAGCCCGGGGAGGAAGGCGAAGAGAGGTCCCTTGTGATAGAACTGAAGCTCCTTGCCGATGTGGGCCTGATAGGATTGCCGAATGCCGGCAAGTCAACGCTGATTTCGGTCATCTCCTCCGCAAGACCGAAGGTCGCCGATTATCCCTTCACGACGCTCGTCCCGAACCTCGGGGTCGTCAAGTTCGAAGACTACCGGAGTTTCGTGGTGGCGGATATTCCAGGCCTCATAGAAGGGGCCCACAGGGGCGTGGGCCTGGGATTCCAGTTCCTGCGACATGTTGAACGCACTTCCATACTCCTTCATCTGGTCGATGTATCTGAGATGGGAGAGGGGGAACCTGTCGAGAACATGAAGAAGATTAACAGGGAACTCGAACTCTACAGTCCGGAACTGGTTCAAAAACCCCAGGTGGTGGTAGGCTCGAAGACCGATGTGAAGGGGGACGGCAAAAGATTGAAAGACCTTGCGGACTACTGCCGGAAAAAGTCTCTCATGTTTTTCGCGGTTTCGGCCGTCACCGGGAAAGGTACAAAGGAGCTTTTATCCTACCTTGCCGCTGGGATGGAGAAACAGAAGAACGCGGCAGGGAGTGGCGGTGACAGCTCCGCCGGAACGTTGTAGAACAGCCTGGAAGGAACACCGAAAAAGACTTGTGACGGCGTGTGGACATTTTAGTGCAGCTGCAAGGTTTGCTCAGCCTCAACCTTGACCGGGGAGCCGGACGGTATTCCGGCTACTTTTGAGTATTTTGCGTGGCGGTGTTTTATTATAAATAAAGAATGAAAGTCCTTGTCGTTAACTCAAATACCTACAAATTTCCGCCTGTGCCCCCAATAGGGCTTGAACATATTGCGGCGAGCATGGAAATTGGCGGACATGAGGCGAGGATCGTCGATCTCTGTTTTTCTGCAGCACCGGAGCGTGACCTTGACAGGGCGATAGACGAATTTCAACCTGACGCGGTGGGCGTGACGGTCAGAAATATCGACACGGCCCTTTATCAGGACAATGAATTCTTTCTCGACGACGTGAAGGGACTTATCGGGCATGTGAAGAAGAAGTATGGTCTCAGGGTAATCATAGGTGGTAGCGGCGTATCGGCCGATCCCGAAGGAGTCCTTGAATATCTGGAGGCCGATTATGCGCTCGCTGGACCGGGAGAGGACGGGATCAACGACTTGCTGGAGCGGCTTCAGCGTGCCGGAGACATGCCGGGAATCCATCGCAGGGCATATCGATACGATATTTGCTGTCCGAGACGCAGTGCGGGAGTCGATTACACGAGGTACCATGATGGGGGCGGGATAGCGGGCTTCCAGACGCACAAGGGGTGCGGCTCTTTATGCGCATATTGTCTCGAGGCGAATACAAACGTGTCCTTCAGGAGCATCCCCGAAGTCATTGAGGAGATCAGAGGGTTCAGTTCCGCCGGGTTCAGGCTCTTTCATCTCTGCGACTCCGAATTCAACGAAGATATGGATTATTGCATCGATTTCCTGAGCACGCTGAAAGGGGCGCAGCTTGACATAGAGTGGGCAGTATACATGAAGCCCGCCAATTACAACAAGAAAATGTTCAGGCTGATGAAGGAGACAGGGGTATCGCTCATCACGCTCACGGTAGATTCCTGGAAGAAGTGTTCTCTCTATTATTCCGATATTGAAAAGATCATTTTTATCGCGAAGTCCTGCGGTTTGAAAATAGTCGTCGATTTTCTCGGCGGGTTTCCTTATGAGGATGAAGAGACACTGGTATGGTACCTTGATCTCTTCAGAAGACTTCAGCCCGACAGCGTCAATGTCAATACCTATATCAGGCTCTACCGTAAGCTGCAGATAGCGAAAATCATAATGAATGATCCGCAGTTGAAGAAGAACCTCCTGGGTGACACCGGAGATGAAAGGCTCATCAGGCCCGTTTTTTACAATCACGTTGATCCTGCGCGACTGCGGGAACTTACCGGGGATGACAGGCTTTTCAGGATCGAGGGAACCGGCAAAGGGGTAAACTACACCCGGACAGAATAAGACCTTTCGGCGAGGAAGAGTGCGGTGTGTATTATGATTCCCTGAGCTTTTCCTCTTCTTCCTGCAGGGTCTTGCACTCTATGCACATCGTAGTAACGGGTCGCGCTTCAAGCCTCTTGATATCGATCTCCTCGCCGCAGTCATCGCAGATACCGAAACTGCCGCTGTCAATGCGCTCGATGGCCTCGTCGATCTTCTTCAGAAGTCGCTGTTCGCGTCCCCTGAGCCTGAGCATGAAGCTTCTGTCGGTCTCGGCAGTGGCCTGGTCACCCAGATCGGGGAAGATCATCTGGCCCGGCAGCTCGTTGAGCGCCAACTCGGCCTCGTTCAGTAAAGATTCCCTCTGTTCCAGGAGTTTCAATTTTATCTTCTGGATATTTTTTTCTCTTGGAGAAAGGCCGGTTTTCCTGTTGCCCGACGTCTTCACTTTAACCCTTTTTTTCGTTTCCCCTTTGCGTGTCGGGGAAACGGCCGTCTTTTTTTGTGATCCCGCGGAAGATGCGCTCTTCGCGGCTTTCCTGGACATACCCCGTTTCGCAGTCGAAGATTTCAGCGTTGTCGATTTCGTCTTCTTAGTGGTCCCTGTGGACTTTGTGCTTGCCATTCCCGCTCCTCTTTTTGAATTTAATTAGCTTATCAGAGCATGTGATTGTTAGTCAAGATCGATGCGGAGCGAGCGAAACGACCGCATAACTGCCGGATACGTAGCAAATAATCGGGATGGGGCGGAGGCTGAAGAACAGGAAGGGAAGCCGAAGAGGTGACCCGGGAAGGAATGCTGCAAGTCGATTGCAGAATGAACATCAGAGCGTATTCTCTTCTTAATCCGTTATTTGACAGACTGTCGGTTATGTGATATCTGATAAGTAGGAAGGGGAACAGCACCGCAAGGCGAAATCCAGGACGGGAAAAAGCACTCCAACAGATGGCTTGGTAAGAAGCTTGCTCTTGTGATACTGTGCGTCTTGTTGTTACAGGAGCCTTTGGGCCGTGGTGGGGCATGTCGACGCGACTTGCGTATAATGTGAAGCGATTTCAGGACGTTGTGCGGGCCCTCTTCATCAGGGGAAGGCTCAACGCCCGGGACCGATGGACCCGACAGGAGCTGTCCGGGTTTCAACATCGGCAGCTGTCGTCTTTAGTGAGCCACGCGGTCGGCCATTCCAGGTTTTATCGTGAGTTGTACTCTCGAATGGACAGAAGTCGCGAAGTTGTTCTTGATGACCTTCCGATCATTAATAAAGCGATGATGATGGAGAAGTTCGACCGGTTTGTAACGGACCCCCGCCTGAAGCTCGCCGACCTTCAGACTCACGTCCGCCAGATAACGCGTGATGAGTATTACCTTGGAGAATATCGGGTTTTTACCACAAGCGGGAGTTCCGGACAGAAAGGCGTTTTTGTCTCCAACAGAAGGGAATGGAGCACCGCCCTTGCCGGTTATTTCAGATGTGCCGTTTGCAAATTCGTGGTGTGTTTCTTATTCCCTCTAATTATCGATTATCAACCGGCATCAGGAAAAATAGCAAGGAGTCATTTGCAATTCCGGGGGATAGACTCCATGACGGGACCGATGCTAAGCAAGATTCCAGGCAAGCCGGAATAACAAATAATGGGCATCTCAGCGCCGGAAGATGACTTGTTAGATTATCCTCTCTCTCTAGCGACCCGTCTCTTTCCCTGATATACTTTGTCCAGTGGGAATGAACCTCGCGAATAAGATCCTGGAAGCACATCTCGTCGAGGGTTCGCTTGCTCCGGGAAGGGAGATAGGCATCCGGATAGACCACACACTCCTCCAGGATGCGACGGGGACGCTGGGGATGCTCGAATTTGAGGCTTTGGGGATCGATCGCATCAAGGTCGAACTGGCCGCCCAGTATGTCGATCATAACACCCTGCAGGCGGACTTCAAGAATGCCGACGACCATATTTATCTACAGACTGCGAGTGCGCGCTATGGCGTACACTTCAGCCCGCCCGGCAACGGGGTCTCCCACCAGGTGCACATGGAGCGTTTCGGGGTGCCGGGCAGGATCATACTCGGGGCAGACAGCCACACCCCGGGCGCAGCGGGCGTATCGATGCTCGGCATCGGGGCGGGCGGACTCGACGTGGCCCTGGCCATGGCTGGATATCCTTATCACCTTGTATGCCCCAGGATATTCGGGGTGAGGCTGAAAGGGAATCTTCCCGACTGGGTGAGCGCCAAGGACGTGATCCTCGAAATGCTTCGCCGTCACGGTGTGAAGGGCTGCGTGGGCAATGTGATCGAGTATTACGGTCCAGGAGTGAAATCGCTCTCTGCGACGGACCGTGAGACCATAGGTAACATGGGGACCGAACTCGGGGCGACCGGTACGGTCTTCCCCTCCGACAGGAACACTCGTTCTTACCTGGAAGCTCAGGGAAGGGGAAAGGCATGGGTGGAATTGTCTGCGGACAGGGGGGCGGAGTACGATGAAGACGACGAGATCGACCTTTCGTCTCTTGAGCCTCTCATCGCCAGGCCCTCATCGCCCGGAAATGTCGTGGCGGTGAGGGATGTCGCCGGCATCAGGGTGGACCAGGTGATCGTGGGCAGCAGTGTGAACTCTTCCTTCAGGGACCTCATGGTGGCTGCGAAGATCATGGAAGGGAGACATTGCAGCCGCGGGACTGCGTTCAATATCAATCCGGGGAGCAGGCAGGTACTGGAAAACATTGCTTCCCGGGGAGGCGTCATCTCCCTCCTGGCTGCAGGCGCTAGGATACATGAGCCCGGTTGTCTGGGTTGCATCGGCATGGGGCAGGCCCCGGGGACTGAGCAGGTAAGCCTTAGGACTTTCCCGCGGAATTTCCCGGGACGTTCCGGAACGGAGGACGACAAGGTCTATCTATGTTCACCCGAAACGGCAGCAGCCTCGGCCCTGAAAGGTTTGATAACTGACCCTCGGGACCTTGCGAGAGAGATGAAGTATCCCCGCGTAAAGGACCCGAAGACCTATCTGATAGACGAGGCATCAATTGTGTTTCCCTCGGAGAAACTGCGTGAGACGGAAGTCGTCAGGGGGCCGAACATAAAACCGCTTCCCGAATTCCGGCCGCTGCCCGCAAAGCTGGAAGCTGAGGTCGTTCTCAAGGTGGGCGACAACATATCGACTGACGGCATCATGCCTGCCGGAAGCAGGATACTCCCTTTCCGATCCAACGTAGAAGCGATCAGCGAATTCGTTTTTTCCAGGATTGATCCCGATTTCGCGAGGCACTGCAGGGATAAGGGAGCGGTTGTCGTTGTCGGAGGGGAGAACTACGGCCAGGGTTCGAGCAGGGAACATGCCGCACTTGCGCCGCGTTACCTGGGGGTGTGCGCCAAGATCGTAAAGAGCTTCGCCCGCATCCATAAGGCCAACCTCTGCAACTGGGGGATCATACCTCTTACGTTCAGGGAGCCGGAAGATTATGCGCGCTTAAGTAAAGGTTCGAAGGTCGTCTTCCCTGACGTGAGGCGGCATGTGGAGGAGGGAGACAAAGAGATACCGGTCGAGGTTGACGGCCATTCCCTGATGACGATACTTGATGTCTCGGACCGTCAACGGAAGCACCTTCTTGCAGGCGGCACACTGAATTTTGTAAGAGAGGAGTTAAAAAAATGAATGAAGTACATGTGAAGAATACCGGTCTGCGCGGTGTGACCGTGGCGGACACAAAGATCAGTTATATAGACGGTGAAAAAGGTGTCCTTTTATACAGGGGATACAGGATCGAGGAGCTTGCGGAGAAATCTTCCTTCCCGGAGGTCGCATGGCTTCTTCTCCATGACAGACTTCCCGGCAAGGAAGAAATCTATGTTTTTGCAAAGCAGCTCCGGGATGCGGGGAGATTTCCGGAGGTGGTCCCGAACTGTCTTAAAAAGCTGCCGAAGCAGGCGCTGCCGATGGACGTTCTCCAGATGTCCATCCCTCTTCTGGCAATCTCCGACCCTCAACTTTCCGATGATACGAGAGAGGGGAACCTGCAAAAGGCGGTTTTACTTATCGCCCGCATACCGGCCCTTGTTGCCGCCTGGCAGCGGATAAGAAACGGTCTCGACCCTTTGCCCCCCGACGACTCCCTCTCCCATGCCGGGAATTTCCTCTGGCAGCTGCAGGGAAGAAGACCGGACCCGGAGCTGGCCAGAGACCTGGACATCTGTCTCATACTCCACGCCGATCATACCTTCAACGCGTCCACCTTTGCATGCCGTGAAGTAGTTTCGACGAGGGCTCACATGTATGCCGGGGTTGCGGCCGGCGTGGGTGCTCTCTCGGGGAGTCTCCACGGGGGTGCCAACGAGCGCGTCATGAGGATGCTTGCTGAAGTAGAATCGGAAAAGGACATCCCGGGATGGGTGACTCGACAGCTGGACCAGAAAAAGCGGATCATGGGAATGGGCCATGCTGTTTACAAGGCTTACGATCCGAGGGCACGGATACTGAAGAATATGTCCCGTCGGCTGGGTGAAAGGTTCGGGGAAACTAGATGGTACGAATTGTCCGAAAAGGTCGAAAGGGCTGCGCTGTCCGAATTCCAAAAAAGGGGCAGGAATGCCCTTCACACAAATGTGGATTTCTGGAGCGCATCTGTCTATCACATGCTGGGCATACCGGCCGACCTCATGACCGGGGTTTTTGCCGTATCGAGGATAGCCGGGTGGTGCGCCCATATCATAGAGGAAAAGTTTGCTGACGCCCAGGAAAAGCCAGCCCTTTACAGACCGGCAGCCGAATATGTGGGAAATTATTGCGGCAAGATGGGCTGCGTCTATGAGCCGGTCAGCGAGAGGAAACACGGAGTGTCTTCGTGAAAGACAGGGAAGCCTTATTGAGGCACCCATAATCAGACAGACATTAGAACATATCTCAAAATCGGTTCTCGGTTCAAAGCTGTCATTCCCCCAAGCGAAGCGCCTGCCTGCAGGCGGGCCTTCCGAAGCGGGTCTTCGCCTGGCGTCGCTACGACTTTGCCAAAGAAGGGCACTGTCCCTCCCTTTGGAAAAGGGAGTTCCGGTGGAGAGGGGGTCAGACGCCTTTGAACCTGGGAGGTCTCTTTTCGAGGAAGGCGCTTATCCCTTCGCGGTGATCCTCCGTCGCGAAACAGTCGGCGAAGAAGGCGATCTCCATCTCAAGCTCGCCCCCGATCCCGTGATGTTCATTTATCAATCTCTTTGCGAGTTTAATGGCGGCAGGGCTTTTTTGGACAAGAAGACGGGCCATCTCCCAGGCCTTATCAAGAAGTTGTTCGTCCCTTACCACGGCGTTTACAAGACCGATGGAATGTGCCTCCGCCGCATCGATGATCCTTCCCGTCAGAATGATTTCTTTCGATGCTCCCATTCCGACGAGCCTTGTAAGCCTCTGTGTCCCGCCGAACCCCGGTATGAGCCCGAGGGCGACTTCGGGCTGGCCGAACTTTGCGCCTGCTGAAGCGATCCGCATGTCGCAGGCAAGTGCTATTTCGCACCCCGCCCCGAGGGCGTATCCACTCACGGCGGCTATGACCGGCTTATGCATTTTCTCGATCCGGTTGCATACCGAATGACCGAGTTCAGCAAAGACCTGGGCGGAATCCACGTCCTTGTCACTTAGTTCCCTGATGTCCGCTCCGGCGCAAAAGTGAATGTCTCCCGTTATGACCAGGACCCTTATCGCGTCATCTCTTGCCAGGTCGGAGAGGACATCCCTCAGGTTCATGAGAGACAGGGTGTCGAGGACATTGAGGGATTGGGGTCTCCCGAAGGTGATGGTCCCGATCCCTTCCTTCTTTTCGATCCTTATTCTTTCACCGGTAGTCATAAAATCCCTCCCCGCTCTTTCTGCCGAGCTTGCCTTCAGCCACCATTTTTCTCAGCAGGGTACAGGCGCTGAACTTTTCACCCAGGCCGGCCCCCAGGATATCCAGTATTTCCAGACATATGTCAAGTCCTATGAAATCCGCCAGTTCGAGAGGTCCCATAGGGTGGTTCGCGCCTAGTTTCATAATTGTGTCTATTCCGTCTCTTGACGCCACGCCCTCCTGAAGGCAGAAGACCGCCTCGTTGATCATGGGCATGAGCACGCGGTTCGAGATGAAGCCCGGGGAATCCCTGACTACAACGGGAACCTTTTCCATCTTTTCGCATGCCGCTTCGATTGCCGCTACTGTTTCATCGGACGTTTCGTTGCCTCTCGCGATCTCCACCAGTTTCATGACATAAGGAGGATTCATGAAATGCATTCCGACGAACCGGTCGGGCCTTCGTGTGGCTTCCGCGAGCCGGCTGATCGGGATGGAAGAGGTGTTCGAGGCGAATATAGTCTCAGGGGTGCATATTCCGTCAACTTTTCGAAATATTTCTTTCTTGGTGTCTTCCATTTCCGTCACCGCCTCTATGATGAGGCCGGCCTCGCCGCAATCTTCCAATGTAGAAGAGGGTCGTACGCGTGAAAGAATGCGGTCTCTTTCGTCTCTTTCGAGTTTTGCTTCCGCAACCCTCTTTTCGAGTCTGTTCCTTATTACCGTCAGGCCCTGCGATGCCGCTTCCGGGCTGACATCTTCGAGAAGCACCTCGTAGCCGCTTTGAGCCGCTGCCTGCGCTATCCCGCTTCCCATTATCCCGGCGCCGATTACAGCGATAACCCTTATTTGCATCTTGTCGTAACCTCCTGATACTGTAACGCCGGAACCAAAATGCACTTTACTCCAGAGATGCAATAATTCCAAAGGACAGCAACAAAAAGCAGAAGAGTCGCAAAATGAGTAATAATCTCTGTCTTTGGAAAACCAAAATTTATGTGCCCCATGTGCCTTATGCGGCCATCATGCCGTAAATCGCTTCTGTGTCTCTGCATCTGTCATGAACTATTACAATTTCTCATGTTTTCTCTCTGTGCATCCGTTGAGGGACTACTGAAAGATGCATAAGTAATGTCCTATTCCTGTCATTCCGGCTCGCCTGCCTGCCGGCAGGCAGGTCCGGAATCTTTCTTCAGAAGGACTCCCGACAAGCGGGAGTGACAGATCAGGAGATAATCGTATAGGTCATTACTTATGCAGTAATCAATAAGTCCCATCATTATCCTTCAGCGACAGGTGAGAAATCAGCAGGCGGAGCATGTCCGAAGTGCCTTCTCCTATTGTCAGGAGGCGGGCGTCTCTCCAGTGCCTGTGCACGTCGTATCCGTCGGTATAGCCGTAGCCGCCGTGTATCTGTATGGCATGATCGCACACCCGAAGAGCCGTTTCCGATGAAAAGAGCTTTGCCTTGGATGCCTGCAGGGCGATTTCCCTTCCCTGCTCCTTGAGGAAAGCGGCGTGATAAGTGAGGAGCCGCCCAGCGCTTATGTCCGTCGCCATGTCGGAGAGCTTCTGCCGGACAAGCTGGAAATTCGAGATGCTCTCCCCGAATGTCTTTCTTTTCTTGCTGTAAAGCAGGGATTTGTCAAACGCGGCCTGGGCTATACCCACAGCTATGGCGGCTATGGTGATCCGGCCCGAATTAAGCATCTGCTTGGCGTATTCCAGCCCCAGCCCCTCCTCTCCCAAAAGGTCTTCCCCGGGCACACTGCAATTGTCCAGATGTATGGCGGCGAGCCGGGTTCCCCTGAAGCCGAGCTTTTCTATCGGTTTCAGCACGTTAAAGCCGGGGGACGTCGAGGAGACAACGAACGCCGAAACGCCTCTGTCGGTTCTCGCGAATACTAGTGCGAAGTCCGTCTCCCCGGCGTTTGTGATCATCATTTTGTTGCCGTTGATTATATACGAGTTTCCTGAAAGTGCCGCCGTTGTCTGAATGGCTCCGGCGTCTGAGCCGCAGCAGGGTTCCGTCAATGCAAACGATATCAGCTTCCTTCCATCGACGAGTCCGTATTCCTTCAGAAATCTCTCTTTCTGGTCTTCACCGCCGAAGAGGGTTATACCGCCGCAGATCATCCCCTGTATGGAAACCTGAAGGGCGGTGTTTGAGCAGGCATTTGCCAATGTCTCGACTGCTGCGACATACACGGGGAATGGCAGACCGGAGCCACCGTAGTCCCTCGGGAAGGGAAGACCGAATACCCCGCGCTCTGCCAGCCTGGCGAAGTTCTCGCGGGGGAATATACCTTCGCTATCCGTCTTCTTTGCACCGGGCATTATCTCCTCTTCGAAAAATCCCGCAAATGCTTCGAGCGTGGAATGATGCCCGCGGGCATCGGAGAAAAACATTTCGATGATGTTCCTCTGCTCTTCGAGATAAGGCACGATTACCTCTCGACTATCATTGCCAGGGCGTTGCCGCCGCCGAGGCAGAGTGTGGCGAGTCCCCTCTTGAGGCCCTTTTCCCTGAGGGCATAGAGGAGGGTCACGAGTATTCTTGCGCCGCTGCAGCCTATGGGGTGGCCTATTGCGACGGCCCCGCCGTTGACGTTCATCTTTTCTTCGGGGATTCCCAGCTCACGGCCCACCACAAGGGAAGCGGTTGCATAAGCTTCATTATGTTCGAAGAGGTCGATATCGGCGATGGAGAGCCCCGTCTTCTTCAGCAGTTTTCGCACCGTCGGGATGGGCGCCTCCATTACGTCCTCCGGCCTCGTTCCGCCGACGGCATAATCGGCGACCCTTGCAAGGGGATTGATGCCGAGGTCTTTGGCCTTTGCTTCCGACATCACAACCAGGGCGGCCGCGCCATCGCTCAGCTTCGAGACATTGCCCGCCGTGAGAATACCGTCTTTCCTGAAGACAGGCTGCAGTTGTGTCAGCTTCTCCATGGAGGTGTCTACCCTCACGCACTCGTCTGTGTCGACAGAGACGCCGCCGGCCTCAACGGGTATTATCTCTTCAATGAACCTCCCCTCATTTATGGCCGACGCGGCCTTCCTGTTGCTTTTCAGGCTGAACTCATCGGCCTCCTGCCTGGTGATGCCGAACTTCGTCGCCACCCTTTCCCCGGTTATTGCCATGTGGAAATCATTATAGGCGTCCCAAAGCCCGTCCTTCAGCATTGCGTCCATGGCCGATGCGTGTCCCATGCGGAGGCCCCACCTCAGGCTTCCCAGTAGGTGGGGAGAGGCGCTCATGTTTTCCATGCCCCCGGCAACGATGATATCCGCATCGCCTGCCTTTATCGCCTGTGCCGCGAGCATGACCGCCTTCAGACCGGAGCCGCAAACTTTGTTTACCGTGTAAGACCCTGTCTCGACAGGAAGGCCCGCGAAGATAGCCGCCTGTCTTGCCGGGTTCTGGCCGAGTCCGGCGGTGATCACATTCCCCATTATGACCTCGTCTACTTTTTCGACGGAGACCTCTGCCCTCCTGAGAGCTTCGCCAATAACAGTTGCGCCGAGGCGAGGGGCGGGGATGTACCTGAAAGACCTGCCGAACCTGCCAACCGGTGTCCTTACCCCGCTGACGATGACGACTCCACTGGACATGACACCTCCGGTTACCCCTTTTTCTGTGATATATTGTGATTAGTCAAAGTATATCAGGTTTGGGAGGGACATCAAATGGACTTTGCCTTCTCTCCGGAAGAGCAGGAATTCAGGAGATCCGTGAGGGACTTCTGCGAGAGCAGGATCGCACCCTTGTCGGAGGAGATCGATGAAAGGGGAGAAATACCGCGCAGCCTGCTCTCGGACATGGGGGCCTTCGGTCTTCTGGGCATGACCGTCTCGAAAGATTACGGAGGCGCAGGTGCAGGCTTTACGAAGGCGGCCATAGCGGCTGAGGAGATAGCCAGGGCCGATATGAGCATGGCCGTAGCAGTCTACTATCTCGTAGGGGCCGGCTGGGGTTTTCTTCTTGAACGATATGGGACAGAGAAGGCGAGGAAGGACATCCTGCCGAAAGTGACAAGGGGAGAGTCCTTTCTCGGGATAGCCTCGACGGAGGCGAGGGGGGGGTCCGATATCGCGTCGACCTCGACTTCCATGATCAGACGAAATGGACGATTGATAGTGAGCGGTACGAAGACGTATATAAGCGGGGTCAGGGAGGCGGCCGAATACGGCGGTGGATACGTGACGGTTGTGAAAACGGAGCCGGAACTCGGACACAAAGGACTGTCTCTATGCTATCTGCCCGTCAGGGATAAGGCAGGGGTTGAGGTCATCGCTTCCCGCCAGATGGGGAGGGAAGGCATATCTAACGGGTTTATAAAGATAAACGAGGCCGAAATACCGGATCATTATCTCATGGGGGAATGGAACAGGGGTTTTTACTATGCCATGGAGGGTTTCAACTGTGCGCGCACACTAGTGGCAGCTGCCTGTATCGGCGCGGCGGTAAAGGCGATTGAAACGGGCATCGGGCACGTAAAACGAAGGAGGGTCTTTGGCGTCCCCATCGGAAAGTTCGAAGGCATTCAGTTTCAGCTTGCTGAAGACTATGCGAGACTCGAATCTGCGAAAATGCTTGTCTATAAGGCCGCCTGGATGCTCGATCGTTTCTATCAGGAAGACATGTTCAGCCACGAGGAAATGAATATGGCGGTGGCGGCTGCTAAATTGACCGCGCCGCAGACTGCTTTCGAGATCATCAAGGACGTAATGGTCTGGCACGGGGCGTACGGATATACCAGGGAGGCCGGCCTCGAGAGAGGCCTGCGGGGCGTGGCTTCCTACATCGTCGGGGCGGAGGGGACAATGAATGTAATGAAGATCATAATCGGCAAGGGCCTCCTGGGTAAGGGATACTCCGCGCAATGATGAGAAATGCACCGGGAGTTCAGGGTCGCGAGGGGCGTCAGGGGGACATGATGTCCCCCTGACCTCGTCTCTCCCTTCTTTATGCAGGGGACTGGGGTGGGAAGAGGGGAGAGGTTAGAAAGAAAGTGCACCTTTGGCAGTTGAAGTCAGAGCGATCAGGTTCATCGCACCCGCCGGTTTTACGCCGGGAAGGAGGTCGTCCTCGACAATCTTCTTGTTTGCCATGGTCTGCGTGCAGCACTGGATTTCGACTCCGGCAGCAAGTGCCTCTTCAAGTCTTTTGGCAACCGTTGGGACACCCGGCTCCTGCTCTCGCAGTTTCTCCAGCGCCCCCCTTTGCATCAGGTCTACCGCATCCTGGATGCAGTAAAGGATAGTCCTGTAGTTTGCTGAGGCCGCGAGCGAGGCGAACATCAGGGCCGAGCGCACCCTGGCCGCGTTTTCGAATCCAGTGGCACAAAGGACAATAAATACATCTTCAACAGCCCGCTCCGGCTTTTCCTGCCCGGTTCGTTTCAGCAGTTCCTGCATCTATGACTCCAGGTGGGCTTCGATCCTTACAGGGCGCGACAGAGTGATCCCTACAGGGGAAGTGGTCATTACATGTTCATGGAGCTTCTGAAGCGTATCACTGTCTGCATCGGCCTTGATGTGCACCTTTGCCCTGATGGCCTTGTAACCGGGCAGTTTGTCCATATGAAGGCTTTCCGGGGGTTCCAGACCGAGAAAACCGGGCAGGTCGATGTCGCCTTCAAGGTCGATCCTGATATCCTCAATCCTTATTCCCCGCACGGCTGCGTTCATCGCATATCCGATGGTGAGACACGCGCCGTATGCCTGGAGAATCATCTCCACCGGATTCGCAGCCGTATTTGTACCGCATAACATCTCCGGTTCATCGGCAAGGAGAGTGAACTCCCTCGAACAGGTCTCAACCTTGAAGCCTCCTCTCCACTTGGTGGATGCCTTCCAGCTTGTTTTGCCTGCTTCCCAGTTCTCTTTGACGGTTTTGACCACGTTCATCAGCTGCTCCGTGTCAAGACCGTTTACAAGTTCTTTGCCTTTTTCTTCTTTGAGAGTTGCCATCCCGGTTACCTCCTTAATTTTTAATGCTGACTGGAGCAAATGCCTTGCCATGTCTTCCGATCAAAGAGTGAAAAGGGAATGTTTCCTTTGAAGCCAGAGACTTACGCCAGGGAAGTCATCAAATCTCTCTTTATGGGTAAGAAAAGGCATTGCATAATGCAATTATTTACGGCAATGAAGGCCTTGGAGAGTCAACAAGGTCCTTCAAGCCCCGGACGGGAAGTGTGAATTGAATTGCAAAATGCAAGGCCTCATAATTTGCTGCAGTTGAAGAAGTGCTCCTTATCTCTTCAGCTTTCTCCAGAGAGTAGACGCGTCAAGGCCGAGCAGCGCAGCGGCCCTTTTTTTGTTGCCACTTGTGAGGTTAAGCACTTTCAATATGTGTTCCTTTTCCACCTTCCTGAGATTCCAGTCATGAAGTGGATGTCGCGACCCTGCAAGGGAAGATGTGACTACTGCAGGCAGGTCCTCCAGCCGTATATCATCTGTTTCAGATACGACCACCGCCCTCTCAAGCGTATTCTGCAGTTCCCTTATGTTGCCGGGCCACGGGTAGGTGATGAGGGCTTCCATTGCATCTTCGCGGATGCCGCGTATATTTTTCGCCATCTTCCTGCCGAACTTGACCATGAAATACCTTGCCAGGAGCGGGATGTCCTCCGCCCTTTCCCTCAAAGGCGGAAGATCTATCTTGATTACGTTGAGTCTGTAATAAAGGTCATCCCTGAACTGTTTCTTTCTGATCGCCTCCTCCAGGTCCTGGTTGGTCGCAGCTATGACCCTGATCTCGACCATGGAAGGCCGGGTGCCGCCGACCCTGAAGAATGTGCCGTCCTGGAGCACCCTCAGCAGCTTGACCTGGAGGCCCCTGCTCATAGCCTCCACTTCGTCCAGGAAAATGGTGCCGCCGTTGGCTGCGTCAAGCAGCCCTTCCTTGTCGGAGGTAGCGCCGGTAAAGGCACCCCTGACATAGCCGAACAACTCCGACTCAAGAAGATTCTCATGGATGGCAGCACAGTTTACGGCGGTGAACGGCCTGTCTCTCCTGGCACTGTTGAAATGGATCGCGCGTGCTATCAGTTCCTTCCCCGTGCCGCTTTCGCCGTATATGAGAATGCTGGAAGGCACGTCCGTGATTTTCCTTACAAGTCCCAGGACATCCATCATCTTGGGGCTGCTCGCGATGATCCCCTCGAAGTTGAAATACTGCAAGTTTGCTTCCGCTTCCCTCCTTGTATTTTCGAATATGCGGGCATTTTCTATGGCAAGACTGATCGGTTGGGTCGCCGCCCTGAGTATGTCGAGCAGTTCCGCATCCGGCGAATAGGGAGAATGAGTGATGACACACAGAACGCCTACCACCTTCCCCCTGGCCTTGAGGGGAAGACCGGCGTAGAATTCCATGCCCTCTTTCCTGAGCACACCTCTGGTAAACCTGGGGTCCTGTGAGGCTTTTTCAAGAATGATGATCTCCCTGTCGCATTGTGCGATGGTCCCGCACATGCACTCTCCCACCTTGACCCTGTTTTCACAGAGGTCGGTTACCACCGCGTTGGAGAGGTTTCTGAAGGAAACAGGAAGCATTTCCAGTGTCTCATCATCGATGACATATATGACACCGGCGTCAACGCCCATAAAGTCAATTATCTTTTGCAGGACGTCGTCGAGAATGGTCTTCAAGTCCAGAGACTTGCCCACAGTCAGGGCTATTTCATAAAGGATCGAAAGCTTCTTGTTCTGTTGTTCGAGAATCTCCGGAATGGCAGGTCTTTTATCCACTCTTTATTTTATCATTAACGGAGCCAACCCATCTCGTCCGGTGAGGCGTCACAAAGAAAGGGGCGTGGTTGGAGGTGAATGATGGCGGATCATTTTTCAGGATTGCCGAAACGGCCGGGTGTTTTTTGAATTCACTCTCGAGAAAGATGCGGACACGCCTCCTGCCCCACCCTTTCGGGTGGACAAAGTCGGTGTAGAGAGAAAGGTCGCCATCGTAAAACTTCCTGGTCTTGATCTTGTGGTCTTTCTTGCCGCATAGGGGCATGTTGAATACCGCCAGATTGAGGAAGTCAATGAAGCGGTGGTGTTTTACGGTAAATTCAAGTGTCTTGCGGGCGCTCGCCTCGGTCTCCGCAGGAGTTCCGAAGATAAGGTACACGTAAGCGGCGATGCCCGCTCTGTTCAAATTCTTCAGGGCGACAGACGCTGTCTGCACGCTGATCCCCTTCCGCATCTCGTCCAGGACGTCCTGATCTCCGGACTCAATGCCCAGCTTGAGCATCACGCAGCCGGTTTTCCTCAGCGCAACACAGAAATCGAGGTCGGCAAGGCGGGGGCCTATCCTGGCAAAGCCGTACCAGGGGAAGGGCATATTGTCTGCGATAATTGCGTCGAGCAGGGAGGGACTTATGGCGTTGTCCAGGAGATGCACCAGCACCGGGTCTGTCTCCTCCGCAAGTCCCCGTAACTCCGCTGTGACACGACTGGTGGGAAGGGGCAGATATGGATTCCCCTCGGCTTGTTCAGGACAGAAGGAGCATCTGCTCCAGTAACAGCCCGTCGAGGCGCTGTAAGGCAGAATGAATCCCGGCGAAAGATAACCTTCCCGTGGAAAGAAGCCGTATGCGGGAAGGGCCGTTTCTCCTTCATGTACGTGCAGTCCGAGCAGAGCAAGAAGCCTGGTTTCTCCTGCCCCCGCCACCAGGTGGTCTACAAGTCCTCCAAACGGACTATGCCACTCCGGATTGCTCATCCATGAAGTGACCAGACCACCTCCCAGAACGATTTTTACCTCAGGAAAGTCACGTTTTATGAACCCCATCATGGAAAAGGCGGATAGTGCCTGGCTCAGATAATTCAGAGAAACACCCACCATTGCCGGTTCTTTCTTGCTGAAGAGGTCGTAAAGCCTGGCCCGGAAGTACGGATAGAAGGGGTTGATTTCGGGTCTCCCCGCTGCCGTCAGCAGGTCGCTGCTGTTTACAGGGGAGAGATCTCTGTCCTCGTAATTCACAAGTCCCGCAGAGATGCCCGGGGGTGAAACCTGGTCGATCGCGCGAGAGATATCACGCACGACCCGCCTATAGCGGTCCATTTTGTTGTACAGTCCGGGACTCTTCAGTGCCGCGAGATTGCGGTCTCTGTGGCGGAAGGCCCGCTTCGACCACGTGTCAAGGGTCCCTTCCGCCGGCGAAGATCTGCCGAGGAGGTGGAGGAGCCCTTCCAGGTTTGCGTCCAGAATGGCGTGTTCGACCCCGTAGCGCGCCAGCATGCCCGCCAGCCTGGCAATGCCCGCAGGCGGCTCAGAGGGCTTGGCGACGGGAGGGTGGATAAGGAGCATCACAGCCTGCTGACCCGTTCACTTTCCCGGCTTGCATGCCGCTGACCGATTTTGTGAGAAGTCAATGCCTTGGCTCAAAAAAACTTTAATATTAAGGGTGTCCATGTTATCATCAAATCTAGCAGAGTCGTCGGTCCACTTTCAAGATCACGGTGAGCCTGGCGCCTTGTCGTCGGCGACACCCACCAGCCGGTTTTCGGGTATTTTGTCATGCTTTCGGTTTATAATTAAAAAGATGAGAGTATCACCTATTCTGTTGAAAGTGAGCGGCGGCCTGCACTGCCGCTCGCGGTTGAAGAACCCTTCATCGGCCGACAAACCATGATCATCAAGACATTCAGACTCCGTCTCACACTCTTTTACACGGGTGCCGTAGTACTGATGATTGCTGCTTTTTGCGTTCTGCTTTATTGGCAATACAAAGGACAGCTCATGGACAGGGTTGATGCACAGCTCATAGACACAGCGCGGGAGCTCATGGTAAGCCGGATGAAGCCCAAGACGCTTACCAGAGACCAGGAGATAATAATAAAGACCAAACAGGAATACTTCCAGATAGTCAATTACAGCGGTCAGATTATCATCACATCACTGAGTCAGAACCAGCAGTGGCCCCTCGACAAAGGCTTGATGCTGAGCGCATTCCATGGGAATGCCGGCTACGAGACGGTGAAGTTTATGGGCGGAGATTACAGGACCATATATTTCCCAGTGAACGGGGAGACCATCATACGCGTGGGGCAGTCGCTGGACGAAACGGGGAAGACGCTGGCAGGGCTGAGAAAGCTTCTTATGCTTTTTTCGCCTGTCGTACTCGTTGTATGTTCGCTAATGGGCTGGTTCTTCGCCGGCTGGGCGCTCAATCCCGTACTCGAAATCAAGAACCTGGCGGAACAGATAAGACGGGGAAGGATGAGGGGAAGAATAAACACGGAACCGAAGGGGCGCGAACTCGATGAACTGGCCGTGATTTTCAACGACATGCTGCAGAGCATCCAGCGCTCTGTCGAAATGCAGAAGCGCTTCGTCTCTGACGTCTCTCATGAGATAAGGTCGCCCCTGACAGCCCTGCGCGGCAACATTGAAGTTGCCCTGCGGAGAAGAAGGTCCGTCGAAGACTATGAGAACATTCTGGAGAGCGGTCTTACCGACGTCGTGAGACTGTCCCGTATTACCGACGACCTTCTCTTCCTGACCAAGGCAGACAACAACATACTGGAACTGAGGCAGCAGTGGTTCGAGCTCGGACCTGCCCTCTCTGCCATTGTTGAACGGCTCGAAAATAAAGCCGTCTCGTCTGGCGTTTCTCTCATAGAAGATTATCGTGTCGACCTGGAGGTTTATGGAGATGCCTTTCTTCTGGACCAGGCATTCTCCAACCTGGTGGAGAATGCGATAAAGTACACCCCCAAGGGCGGCAAGGTCACTGTCACGACCGAAGAGAAAGAGGGAAGCGTCCTGGTGATCGTGAGCGACACCGGAATCGGCATTCCGACAGAGGACATCCCACATTTGTTTGAAAGGTTTTATCGTGTCGACAAGGAGCGGTCGAGAAGGGCTGGAGGGACCGGTCTGGGCCTGTCGATAACCGAATGGATTATTAAGGCTCACAAGGGAACGATATCGGTCGAGAGTACCTTTGGGTCCGGCAGCGATTTTATTGTCTCCTTGCCGAAAGATGGTGACAGGAGATGACATTCCGCTGCCCATTCATGAATAGGGTGTATTAATTCATGCCGGATGCTCCGGGGTTGTTGCCTCCCTATGTTCTTCAGTAACTGTTGGACTGCCGGCAGAACTTATCAGCCTCTGGGGGGGGACCACCCGGCGCCTCTGTCCAACCCTGATCCAGCTCTTCACTCCTGAAGCTTACTGAATAAAGAGGTCCGAAACCCCTTTGCCCTCGCGCTCCCGGATCCTTTCCGTGGCGACCGTTCGGTGTTTTATTGTATTGTAGAAGTGCGCGGAATACGCGTGCTGCAGCGAGACGTGCGGGGTGGTCCTCTACAGGAGGGTTCCGGCGAGTGTTACAAGAGCCATAAAAATGAGGAGCGGCAAATGGCGGAGTTCAGAGACCGGGAAGAATACGAGAAGTGGAAGGCCCGGAGATTAAAAGACCTCAGTGAGAAGCGGGACCAATCCGGTTCCGAAGGCAGGGAAGGAAGTTCGGAGGCGTACACCGGAGAGGGTGACAAGTCGTTGGGACCGGAACCTTCATCGGAAGGCGCAGGGAACAAGAATCTCGCTGACCCGGGTGACCTCTTCAAGAGGGCGTGGGAGATATACAGGCGGCGCGCGGGCGTCCTTCTCTCCCTCTATGTCCTGTCTTTTCTCTTTCTTGCAGGTGCCTTTGTCATATGCCTGGGCTCCGGTTATCTCCTTTCGGCCGTGATTCATGCGGGGCGGAGGCTCCTCCCTGCGGCAGGGGCTGTCACGGGAATCATGGCCGGAATCATTTTTTTTACGTGGGGCCTGGCAGCGGTCACCTATGCGGTGGCGGACGAATCCCTGGGGATCAGAGGGGCGCTCGGCAAGGGCGGGACGGCGATATGGCCTTTCATGTGGCTGATCTCGCTGGTCGGTTATATAATACCGGGAGGGTTTTTGCTCTTTATCGTTCCGGGGGTCATATTTTCGGTCTGGTTTGCCTTTGCCCAGTTCATATTCGTTGCCGAAGGACGGAAGGGTATGGACTGCCTGCTGAGAAGCAAGGAGTATGTGCGTGGACAATGGTTCGATGTATTTCTGAGACTTTTCCTGGTATGGATACTTTCGGTCGTGATAGGTGCCGTCCCGGTCCTGGGTCCGATATTGTCTTTTCTCTTCATGCCCTATCTTCTGATTTTCATATGGCTGGTATACACCGACGTGAAGGCCCTCAAAGGGGAGGTTGCCTATTCCGGTGCGACAATTGAGAAGTTGAAATGGATAGGAGCGGCGACTCTCGGATATTTTGCCCTGCCTCTCTTTGCCTTCTGTCTCCTGGGCGCCTCGATCATGTCCTTCCCTTTGATGCTTCTCAAGAAGTGTCTTCTCTTCAGGGGATATTAAGCCGGGAACAGCAGCTCTTTCAACTGCGGAATACAGGATTAACGGATGGATTATAAGTGGGTGTCATTGTCTTTACTATGCGCCTTTTCGCTGGCCTCGAGCGATGCCCTGGCGAAGAAAGTGCTTGAAGACGGCAGCGAGTATCTGGTGGCATGGCTCAGGCTGGTATTTACCCTGCCGCTGCTCTTTATAGCCTGGTTTTATATTCCCGTGCCGCCGCTGGACAACCGGTTCTATGAGGCATTTTTTGTCGCACTGCCCGTAGAACTCATAACCGTGGTGTTGTATATCAAGGCCCTTAAGGCATCCCCGCTGAGTCTCACCCTGCCTTTTCTCGCAATTACGCCCGTTGCGCTCATTATCGCCTCCTATGTGGTGCTGGGGGAGAAGGTTTCCGCCGTTGGCGGCGCCGGCATATGCCTGATAGCGGCCGGAAGTTACGTGCTGAATATCGGCCGGAAAAAGGAGGGATTCTGGGCGCCCTTCATGGCAATAGCTAAGGAGAAAGGGTCCGTCCTGATGATTTGTGTAGCCATTTTGTACAGCATCACTTCGTCATTCGGGAAGATGGCGATAGAACATTCGTCCCCCCTGTTCTTCGGCATTACGTATTTTACGGCTCTCACTGTTTTTTTCACGCCTGTCGGTCTCTGGAAGGCCCGCAAGGAGTGGCGGCTCTTTCCCTGGAGCAGCAATTTGACGAACCTCGTCCTCTGCGGGGTGTTTTACGGCATCATGGTCATAGCCCAGATGATCGCCATGCACCTTACAAATGTTGCATACATGATTTCGGTAAAGCGGATCAGCATCCTTATCGGGGTTGCTTACGGATATCTCTTCTTCAGGGAGGGCAACATTAAGGAAAGGTTTACGGGAGCACTGCTGATGTTTGCCGGCTTTGTCCTGGTGGTGGCTGCCTGATGAAGGCCGTTTTGGGCGGTCAGAGCTTTACAGCGGGTGATGTCCGTGTATAATAGTGTGAGCCTTATTTCGGGTCACGGCGGACGATGACAAAGCCATGTTGCAGGAAGGGACTGATAGTCTAAAGTGTCAGAAGAACAGGTACTGGTCGTAAAAAGAGAATTGCTGGAAACTTTCCTGGCGTCTACAGAAAGCCTTGTAAGGGAGAATATAGACGTCATATTTGACAAGGTACTGTCAGGCCACCTCTTTGTCCCCCGGAAGACTGCGGAATACGATTTCGGTCTCAAGCAGGTCATACCCTACGTGATTATCCGTTGTGGCGATCATTTTCTTCTGCTTAGAAGGACCCACAGGCAGACTGAAGAAAGACTTCATAACAAGTATTCCCTCGGCATAGGCGGTCATATCAACCCTTCTTTGCCCGGAGACGGAGATCAAAATATAATCATTAGAGGACTGTATAAAGAACTAGGTGAGGAAATTCAGCTTGGCGGGCCGGGAACGCTGTCATTCGAGGGTATCATTAATGACGAAAGCTCCAGTGTCAGCAAGGTCCATCTGGGGCTGTTTTATGTACTTGAAGTTAAGTCTGACGAGTTTGCAATAAGAGAAGCAGACAAAATGGTTGGAGACTGGGTGGATGAAAAAGGATTGATGCTTGCCTACGACCGGATGGAAACGTGGTCGCAGATAGTATTTGACCATTATGTGCGCAAGTCTCAAAAGGAAAATTCCATTGAGCCAGGATAACAGGCCGGACGACAGGATAATCCTGGCGCTGGATGTCCCGGAATACGATTACGCTCTGGAGATTGTTGATAAATTCAAGGATTATATTGATATCTTTAAAGTAGGACTTGAACTATTTAGTGTCGCTGGTCCGCTTATAATAAAGGAGATCCACCGGCGGGGCAGGAGGGTATTCCTGGACCTGAAATTCCACGATATACCCAATACCGTCTCCAGAGCAGGGGTTGCCGTTGCAAGGCTTGGCGTTTTCATGTTCAATGTGCACGCATCGGGAGGGCTCGACATGATGAAAAGGTGCAGCGACGAGGTGGTGAACCTGTGTCTGAAGGAGAACCTGAACAGGCCGAGGATACTTGCAGTGACGGTCCTCACCAGCATTTCAAAAGATGTCCTGAGAGATGAAATAGGCATCCAGCACAGTCTCAATACCCATGTGAGGCATCTCTCCGGACTGGCCCTGAAGGCCGGCCTTGACGGTGTGGTGGCCTCGGGAAGGGAGGCGGCCATGATAAGGGGTCACTGCGGAGCAGGATTCCTCATAGTCACTCCCGGCATCAGGCCTTCATGGACACCCCCTGATGACCAGATGCGAACCATGACCCCGAAAGAGGCGATCCGTGAGGGCGCGGATTATCTCGTGATGGGAAGGGCCATCCTTAACCAGGCCGATCCATTGAAGACAATAGAGCGGATACAGAGAGAGATCTCAGCGGTCTGACCCCTTACCTTACAAGATGACGTGCAGCGAAGGCATACCCGGCAGCATTTCTGCGGAAGACGGAGTTATTCCGGTGTTCAGGGAGATACCCTTTGAACGGCCCGATGTCCT
>Ga0315550_1000494_pt1 | contig 24154 bp, 20 predicted proteins | sample SalMarSW160190MG_2_FD_203100 | JGI IMG/M metagenome (GOLD analysis project Ga0315550, IMG submission 203100) | Salt marsh sediment microbial communities from the Plum Island Ecosystem LTER, Massachusetts, United States - Salt Marsh Sediment SW1601-90 ... | reverse complement strand
ACAGTACCTGCATCGACCTCTTAGTATTAAAAAAGATAATAATGGGATATTATCATAAAATGCTATTCTTCTCTTGCAATACGGACAAAAAGAAGCAGGCCTTACAATAGATATTTTTCTGGGTAACCTGTATATTACCACTTCCAAGAAGCTTCCTACGGCAAGGCCCGCTATTATAAAAATTATATAGAAAATTACTTCCCTTGTTCCCATTTAAACTATTGCTTTTTTACCGTTTTTTATTCCTTTTTAGCTGTCGGGTTATTTTCTATATTATATTGCTATTTTTATTATAATTAAATTAATATTTTATATTTATTTCCTGTTGATATTCTTTTATTATTCTAAAAACATATATCTTTACATACAGCTATAATTTTAAGTAATAATATTTAAATCCTATCGCTTAAAGCATTACAGGTTTTAAATAATAAAATAAGGGATAGCAACCTATCCCTTATTTTATTTCATTTTCAACTTTTTCGATATTAATTAATTAACTTTTATTAACTTATTTTAGTATGCTCCGGTACTTGTAAATGCACCGTTGGTAATAACTATGTTGTCTGTGCCACCAACAACGCCGTCTACACCAAAGCTTGTCAAAGTATAACCAGTTCCACTACCAGTTTGTGCATAGACATAGTTAACACCCCAGGAGTCAGCTGTCGGTACGGGGGTCATATATGCTGCTATATCCGTATCCCAGTTAGCTGCCGCCGGATAACTTTCTATATCCGACTGGTACAGCTCTAGTGCTGTTGCTATGTTTTTCATTTCACTCTCGGTAGCAGCTTCCCTTGCTCTGTTTCTCAGGGCCATATAACTGGGAATAGCTATACCTGTAAGTACGGCAAGTATGATAATTACTATCATAAGCTCTATCAATGTAAATCCTTTTTCCTTCCTGTATATATTTCTACAAAGCCGTTTCATTTTGCACCTCCTTTATTTAAATAAATTTAATTTTGTTATTGTATATTATTTTATTATACCCATAAATCATAAATTTAGACAATTATTTAATAATTTATATAATTTATTAAAATTATTAATTGAATTTAAGTATATAAATATTTATTATAATATGCAACATAATTATATGAAATATTTAATCATAAATATATATTTACATATTTTATATTTTTAAGACTGCAACTATATTTTTCTCAATTTTCTTATTATGTCTAAATGGTTATTTTATATGACGGGAAAAATTAACTTTCCAGGTAAATCATTGCCCTATTTTTCTGAAAAGTATTCCCTTAATACTCTTATGCTTTCCTTTAACTTTCTGGAAACGGATCTCTGAGAAATACCAATTTTTTCTCCTATTTCCTTCTGGCTCAAACCAAGAAAATAATTTAATATTATTATTTTTTTATTAAGACTGCACAGCTTATCTATGGCATCCCATAATATAAATTTATCTTCCATTACCAGTTCAAAACTTTTATATTCTCTTGACTTAATTAATCTTCTGTCAAAATTAGATAAGGAACCTTTGTTGTTATTACTGCTTTCCACTTCATCAATCGGCCTGTAATCGTAAAAAGCAGCTTCTCTTGCTTTAAAAAACTCATCTATGCCTTCCATGGACACGTTTATTCCCTTTGATATCTCCTCGATAGTTGGATACCTGTCATTGCCTGACTCAAAATCCTTTATAAAATCTACAAAAATTTTATTTAACTTCCATATCCATCTGGGGACCTTTATTAATTTGCTGTCCCTGATAAAATGTAATATTTCGCCTTTTATACAGTGAACGGAAAATGTAGAAAATTTATAGTTTGATTTCGGCTCAAATCTGTTTATTGCCATAATCAACCCCGTAAATCCGGCCTGCTGTATATCTTTTGGATCCAGTTTGATATTTCTAAATTCTCCTGCAATTTTATAGACAAGCTTTTTAGTTCTATCTATTATTGAGCTTAATATTTCCGGATTATTGCTTATCCTATATATCTCAATAAGCTCTTCCACGGATAAATTTTTATTTTTTAATATATTAAGATTTTTATATTTTAATTCATTCATGATGGGATATCTTTTTGCAACATTCTTATTACATATTCTGATATATATTGAACATTGGAAGATACATTGATATCACAATTAACCCGATAATTCCCGCTACAAATAAAAGCATCAACGGTTCCAGTATCGTAATCATTACATCTATCGCATTTGACACTTCTTTTTCATAAAAATCAGCAATTTTTGAAACTATTTCATCAAGCGTACCGGTCCTCTCCCCTACGGCTATCATCTGGACCATCATGGCGGGAAAAACTTTCATTTTGGACATTGGATCGGAAATATTCTCGCCTTCACTTATTCCCTTTTTAATTTTCTCCAGAGCATTGTCAATAAGTATATTACCCGCTACTCCTTTTGCAATTTCCAGGGAACTTAATATGGGAACTCCTGTTTCAAGCAGTATCCCGAAATGTCTGCTGAATCTTGATAACGACATTTTTCTGAATAAATCCCCAAATTTTGGAATATTTAATTTTAAATTATCTATTAAGTATTTCCCTCTTGCAGATCTTGTAAACTTCTTAAATAAAAATATCCCTCCGCCTATTACCACAGCCATGATCAAATAAAAATATATGTTTTTAAACAAATCGCCAATAAATATAATTATTTTAGTAGGCATTGGAAGCTCCGCTCCCAATTCGTCATATATTCCTTTAAAAGTCGGGACCAAAAATACTATGATTACAACAGTTATCACTGCAGCAAATCCCAGAACAAATTTTGGGTAAGCAGTTTTATTTCTTATTTTTAATTTTATCTCTTCATCTGTTTCCAAAAAATTAGCCAGATCGTTCATGGTCTTATCCAGTACGCCTCCTGCTTCACCAGCCCTTACAAGACTTACATATATATCTTTAAATACTTTGGTATGCCTTTCCATCGATTCGGAAAGAGAATGTCCGGATTCTACATACAATCTAACTTCTGAGATTATTTTTGAAAATTTTGGGTTCGGTGTCTGCTTTTCCAGCACTGTCAGTGATTCCAGCAAAGACATCCCGGAAGAAATCAATGTTGCGAATTGCCTTGTAAATACGACCAGATCTCTTGTTTTAATACGATTAAAAAAACTAAAGCTTATAGTTTTTTTTGATGTGCTTATTCTTTCTTTCATCTTAACTATACTTATTACAAAATATTCCATATCCTTTAATTTTAATACAACGGATTCCTGCGTTTCGGCATCAATTGAACCTTTTATTAATTCACCTTTTAAATTTCTAACCGTATAATTAAATGTAGCCATTTTTACCTAATATTTTTTTATAAAATATAAAATAATTTACTCCAGCATCATTCTTTTAACTTCATCAAGGCTATGTGCCTTTTCTAATACCAATTCCCTGGTAATTTTATTACTCTTATACAGATCTACCAGTGACCTGTCCATGGTCATCATCCCCATCTTCCCGCTTGACTGTATTGCTGAATAAATCTGATGCACTTTCATTTCTCTTATCATATTTCTTATGGCAGGCGTTACAAGCATTAATTCCGTGGCAGGAACTCTTCCATCATTGTCTTTATTGGGTATTAATTGCTGTACGAGTACAGCCTTTAGCGTACTCGCCAGCTGGTTCCTTATTTGTTTTTGCTGATGAGTTGGAAAAATATCTATAATCCTATCCACTGTTTGGGGTGCGTCCTGGGTATGAAGAGTAGAAAAGACAAGATGACCTGTTTCGGCTGCAGTCAGGGTATTCGATATTGTTTCCAGATCCCTCATTTCTCCTACCATTATGACATCAGGGTCTTCCCTTAAAATATACTTGAGTGCAAGCTCAAATGATTTTGTATCCGTAAGTATTTCTCTCTGGCTTACAATACTTTTTTTATGTGTAAACAAATATTCTATAGGATCTTCTATGGTTATAATATTTTCGGATCTTTTTGTGTTTATCATATCGATTATAGAAGCGAGTGTGGTTGATTTCCCGCAGCCGGTGGGTCCGGTTACCAGAATAAGGCCCCTGGGATAATTGGCAAATTCCGCAACTTGTGCCGGCAGATTTAATTCTTCAATGCTCTGTATCTCTCTTGAGATAAGCCTGAACGCAGCAGCAAGACTATTTCTTTGATAATAATAACTGCACCTGAATCTTCCATATCCGGATAACGAATATGAAAAGTCGACTACAAGCTGGTTTTCCAGTCTTGCCAGCTGTTCTTCATTTAATATCCTGGTAAGCATCTTTTTTGAAATATCAGGAGTAACTTCTCCAAATTTTTCCAGTTTTACAAGCTTTCCATGTATCCTTATTGTAGGAGGAAGAACACATACAATATGGACATCCGACGCTTCTCTTTTCATTGCTTCTAATAAAATGTCGTCAATATTCATTTTTCCTTTCCAATTGCCTAATTTATTATATATTAACTATTGTACATTATCCAAAAGTATTTTCTTCACCATGTTTATCCTTGGCACTAAATTAAACCATATCTTGAAAGAGAACAAAGCCTGGTTCAGAAGCATATCCAGACCGTTTATTACTATAGCGCCTTCCTTCCTGGCTTTTTTTACCAGTCTGGTTTCTACAGGTTTATACACCATATCAAATATAACTTTCCCTTTAAGATTCCAGCTTCCGGGTATAATTATCTTATTTTTATAAATCCCTATATCCATCCCTACGGGGGTGCAATTAACTATTAAATCTGTATCTTTTATTTTATTATCCATATCACCAATAGCCTGTAAAGCTTTTATCCTATCGCTGCCTATGGATCTGAAATTATCTATAATTTTATAAATTTTTTCTTTAGTTCTGCTGTATACATATATTTCCCTTACCCCTTTTTTAAGCATTCCGTAAATAGTACTCTTTGCGGAACCGCCTGCTCCCAATACCAGACATTGTTTTCCTAACCATTTAAAATTTCTGTCATCCACTGATTTTATAAAACCTTTAACATCCGTATTAAAACCCCTGGAAGTCCTTTTTCCCGGATAGAATTTTACTGTATTTACGGATTTAATAATTGAAGAGGGACCATCCGTTTTGTCAACCAATTTAAAAACTTCTTCTTTGAAGGGCATGGTCACGTTTAATCCCGCAAATCCCATTTTCTTTATACTTTTAAAAACTTCAGTCAGGTCTTCCGTTGAAAATTCAAATGCGACATAAACAGCTTCCTTTGAATATTTTTTTATAAGGTAATTATGAATTTTCGGAGATAGACTATGCTTTACAGGATTGCCTATAAGGGCGATAACCTTTGTATTTGAACCAATCATCTTTAGTCTTTTTTACAATTATTGTAAATATATTATTGCGATCAGTATTTTATTTCAAAAATATTATATTCTTTACTATTTTTAATTTCTTCTATTTTTACATCCGCTACTGCTGAAAAAGCAGGGCCTTCTTTTATTTCATTTATAAAATTATTAAGGTCTTCTTCTTCCCCCTGACAGATTACTTCCACTTTCCTGCCAGGGGTATTCCTGACATACCCTTTTATATCGTATTTTCCGGCTATCGATTCTGCATAATATCTGAATCCAACACCCTGCACTCTACCTGATAGTACAACCTCATAAGTTTTAATATTTTCAATCATATATCTTTTAAATTAATTATAATAATTATACTAAAAATTTTTTATATTTTCAAATTCTCAAACTTTTATAACTTTTATTATAATTAAAAATTATTATTTTTAATCCTGAATATTGAGAACTGATCTACTTTTCCTATATTACCTAAAATAACCACGTCATTGGGATTTGCACAATCGACTTTAGAATAATTATTGTCTGATATAATCCTTTTTATAACAGCTTTCCGGGGATTTTTATGTGGCTGCAGTATATCTATAATTTCCCCCTTTTTAAATTGATTCTTAACATTTATTGCAGGGCCATCGTATTTTTCACTGTAATTTTTATATGTTCCAACAAATCTGTATTTTTTTATATATCCGACATTATCATTATCCTCAAGTTCACTCTTTTTTTTAAAAAACATGAACCCCGTAGTAAAATTCCGATGTGAGCACTTATCCATTTCACCGGCAAGATATTTTTTTTCCTTTTCCGTAAATTTATCGTCCCTGATATGATCCAGGGCTCTCCTGTAAACCCAGGTAGTAAGACTTACATAATTCTCTGTTTTCATTCTTCCTTCTATCTTAAAAGCATCTATCCCCATATTTGACAATAAATTTAACTTTGGTAAAAGACAGAGGTCTCTTGAATTATATATATAGGTTCCGTTCCTGTCCTGTTCAACCGGGAAAAAAAGATTCGGCCTCTCCTGTTCCATTAAATAATATTTCCACCGACAGCTGTGGGTACATTTGCCCCTATTGGCATCTCTACCGGTCATATATTTACTCAGCATACATCTTCCCGAGTAAGATATGCACAGTGCGCCATGTATAAAAATTTCAATCTCGATTTTTTTCTTCTCTATTATTTTTTTTAAGTCAGAAAAATTTACTTCTCTTGCCAGATTTACTCTATTCGCACCAAGCCTTTTAAAAAAATCTACCCCCAGATGATTATTTATATTGGTTTGTGTGCTTATATGTATTTTTATTTCAGGTAAAATTTCCTTTAACAGTTCCATGGCACCTAAATCTGCCACTATTATGCCGTCAAGAAAAATTTTTTTTAATTTATTTAAATATTTCTTAAGAACGGATATCTCATTTTCGTAGATTATAGAATTAAGGGTAAAATAAATCTTTACTCCATGCTTATGTGCATAATCTGCACCTTCTTCCAGCTCGGATAGGCTGAAATTTCCCCTTATACTTCTTAAATTATATTCCTTTCCTCCTACGTAAACAGCATCTGCTCCGTAATTAACAGCGTATTTTAAAGTATTTAAATTATTGGCTGGTACCAGAAGCTCCGGTATTTTTTTACTTTTTTTCATAACACAAGATAACCACTATTATAAAAATTTTGAAATTGAAATGCCATCGCTTATATCAAAAAAATAATTTCTGAAACTATCTGAATCCCTAATATGATTTATATATTCCTTAATTCCGTTTACACTCTTAAAATCATGCTTGCTGATTTTATGTTTAAAAATTTTATTATTATAAAAAATATTATCTGCTATAACCAGGGCCCGGGGATTCAGTTTTATCTCTACAGCCTTGATATAAAAAGGGTATTCATACTTTGCTCCGTCAATAAATACCAGATCGAACTTCTCTTTAATATCAGGAATTAATTTTAAAGCGTTTCCTGCCATAAATTTAAAATTCTTTCCCGGCAATTTGCAACTTATGAACTTTTCGGCTTCTTTTATTCTTTCCCTGTTAAGATCTATCCCTGTATAAAAGCCCTCTGCCAGATTTTTAATCAAAAAATAAGATGAAAATCCATTTCCGCACCCAATCTCCAGAATTTTTTTTGGTCCGTTAAGAAGGCAGATTAATTCAAGAAACCTTCCTACGCTTATATCTATTATTGGTATTTTTTTTAGAGCCGCTTTCTTTTGAATTCCTCGTAGTAATTTCTTTTCTTCGATTAAATCTTTTATTTCCGTATTGCTATTTAACCTCTGCATCTAAGAATTCCTGGTAGGTATTAAAAAAAGAATGTTCATGTTTCTCTGTATCAGTAACCTTGAAGTATAAATATTCTACACCCTGTGCAGGATTTAAAGCCGCTTCAATACATGCCAGTCCTGGGTTGCAGATAGGCGTTGGCGGTAACCCGGCATACAATCTGGTATTATACCCGGTGTCAATCTGCAGATCACTTTCAGTCAGATCTTCTTCCCATTTATCTAAAAAATAACTAAGAGTGGCATCAATATCCAGCTTCATACTTATATTCAGTCTGTTATTGATAACCGCTGAAATTAATGCTCTTTCTTCCGGAATATATGCCTCTCTTTCAATCATAGACGCAATTTTTAATATGTCGTAATCCGATAAACCTTTATTTTCTGCAAATGAATAATCCAGGCTGCCTGTTTCAAATTGATACTGTGCAAGCATCATTTCAATAACATTACCGGCGGAATAATCAATTGTTATCTCATATGTTTTTGGAAATAGAAAACCTTCCAGATCCGGAGCATCATTCAAATATTCATAGCTATAATTGCTTATATCGACAGCATGTTCTATGTCCTCATAACCTATAAAAGGTATTTCCTCCGCTACCTTCTCAGTTATTTGTTTTTTAGTATAACCTTCCGGGATAGTAAATTTATATATTACAACCGGCGGTCCTATTGTTATTTTATCCAGAACTTCTTCAAATTCAGAACCTGTTTTCAATATATATACTCCAGGCATCAAGCTCCCTTCCTTTTCTTTCTGCTCCACAAACAATCTGAAAAGAAGTGCATTGTTTATTATATTTTTTTCTTCCATAAGTGATGCAATATCTTTTAAGTTCATTCCTTCTTTTATTTCAAATTCAATCTCAATTCCAGGTTGTACGGTATCTTCGTCTGCTGTTTCAAAAAGACTGCATGAAAATAAAAAAAATAAGGACGTTACCGCCATTAATATAATTATTGAAATTCTCATACTTTTAAGCTTATTATTTATTATCTTCAATTTTCTTCTTTCTCATCATTAAATAATCACTCAGTATCATACTTGCCGAATATTTATCTATTTCCTTTTTTGCCGGCAGTCTATTGGAAATTTTCAAGGGGATTTTTGTAGTATATCTTTCATCGATATATTCCACTTCAATATCAGGGTCATTCAAAAGATCTTTAGCTGCAGTTATAACTTCCTTCGCCTGGGGACCTATCTCTCCTTTAAGAGTATAAGGCAACCCTACTGCTATTTTTTTTATATTATATTTCTTAATCAATCTTTTTAAGTTTTTATTTGCCTTCTCGTCATTATTAAACACTTCTATAGGAACTGACATCATTTCTTTATCATCCGATACTGCCACGCCTATCCTTTTACTTCCTATATCAAGCCCCAATATTCTCATTTTTTCCTGTTTATTATTTTTAAAACCATATTTTTTGCTAAATTAATGGCGGCGTTTAAAGAATCGGCGCTAAAACCGCCCAGCTGCGCAAAGCCTGGCTTACCGCCTCCGCTGCCTTTTAACTTTCCGCTGACCTCTCCTGCAATAATCCCGCAGTCTATTCCTTTTTTAACCAGGTCCCCTGTTGCCTGCAGTACTATAACCGGCTTATTATTTATGATATTACCAAAAATAATAAATGTATCTTTACCCATAAAAATATCCTTAATTTCATCACCTACTGCTCCCATGCTTTTAATACTCATATTAGAGACTGGTTCGTATTTTGAAAAATTAAAATTAATTATTTTAAAATTGCTGCTTTTGGAACTATATCCGGATTCACCGATTATTTTATCTTTCGCGATTTTTATTTTAAGTGATGCCAATTCCTGCTCTTTTTTTTGAATATTTTTTTTCATATTGCCAACAGCATCTTTTAATTCATTTTCTTCCGCTTCCATTTTTACCGAAATATCATTTAATAATCTCTCTTTTTCTACAAGGTAATTATAAGAATACATTCCCGTTACTGCCTCAATTCTCCTTAAATTTGCTCCGATGCCTGAATCAGATAAAATTTTAAAAATACCTATATCTCCTGTTCTGTTGACATGTATTCCCCCGCAGAGCTCTCTACTGTAGTTATCTATCTCCACAACTCTTACAAACTTGCCATATTTTTCATCAAATAAAGCAACGGCACCTAATTCTTCCGCAAATTCTCTTGTAGTTTCAAAGCACCTCACAGTATCATTATTCTGAATTTTTTCATTGATCATTCTTTCTGCTTTCATAATATCTTCTTTTCCGGGCGGCTTATGTATAGTATAATCAAACCTGAATTTATCTTCACCCACAAAAGAACCTGATTGTTTTATCTCATTGCCAAATATGTTTCTCAGGGCCCAGTGCAGCAGATGAGTAGCTGTATGATTTCTGCTTATGTCTTTTCTTCTGTAACTATCAACCTCTGCATTTACTTGGTCACCGCTCTTAATATTTCCCTTACTTAAAATTCCTCTGTGGATATATATACCTTCAACAGGAATTACGCATTCTTTGACATTAAACAGATTGTCGTCTTTTTTTATACTTCCCTTATCGCCAATCTGGCCGCCTTTTTCTCCATAAAAGGGTGTTTCTTTTAGTAATATTTCTCCTTTTTCCCCATTATGTAAACTTGATACTACTTTCTTATCACCATTTTTGTCTATTTTTATTATATGTTCTATTACTGTTTTTAATCTGGTTTTCTGGTAACCGGCAAATTCTGTTTTTATTTTTTCGCTTATTCCGCGGTATAAATCCAGATCTCTATTAATTTTTTTATCAAAAGAATCTTTCTTTTTGGACATTTCTATATGATCCTTAAAATATCTATTAAACTCATTTATATTCAATTTCAAATTATTCTCATCCAGAATTTCTTTGGTCAGCTCGACCGGAAAGCCAAATGTATCATACAGCCTGAATGCATCTTTAGAATTAAGATATTTCCCTTTTTCCCCTTTAATTCTACTAATATTCTGCATTAAAACCTTACTGCCTTCCTTTAACGTTTTACTAAATCTTTTTTCTTCATCATCTACCAGCTCAAATGAAAAATTTTTCTTTTGGCCAAGTTCCTTATATATCTTTGAATACTGGTTTATCACCGTCTCGCCAATATGATTTAAAAAATAATCTTTTATTCCCAGCTGCCTTCCAAATCTTATGGCTCTTCTGATTATCCTCCTCAATATATAACCTCTTCCTTCATTTGAAGGTATCACTCCATTTGAAATTAAAAAATAAATAGCCCTGGCATGGTCAGCTACTATCCTAACCCCTTTATCAAAGTCTATATCAACTCCCTTACTATTTTTAATCTTTTTGGCTCCAGTGTCATAATTTGAAATTTCTATAATCTTTTTTATTATTTCCTTAAACAAGGGTGTTTTAAAGATAGATGGATCTCCCTCCATAACTGCTGATATCCTTTCCAGGCCCATTCCTGTATCAATATTTTTCTGTGGAAGCTCATGATAATTTTTGCCATCGAAATTATACTGGACAAAAACCAGGTTCCATATCTCGACGAATCTTTCACACTCACAATTTGGATTGCATCTATCTTCCCCGCAGCCGTACTCTTCACCAAAATCATAATGTATTTCGGCACATGGTCCACAGGGACCCGTTTCTCCGGCAGGCCCCCAGAAATTTTCTTTTCTTCCAAATCTATATATTCTATCATCACTTATGCCGCTTTTCTTCCAGTACTTTACGGATTCAAGGTCTGCCGGTATTTCCTTATCACCTCTGAATACGGCCACGCTTAATTTTTCCAGAGGGACTTTTAGCGTATTTACAATAAAATCAAGGGCATACTCTATCGCTTCTTTCTTAAAGTAATCTCCGAAAGAAAAATTGCCCAGCATCTCAAAAAAAGTACAATGCTTGCTTGTGTACCCCACACTATCTATGTCACTGGTCCTGAAACATTTCTGTACCGTGGCAATTTTTTTATCTGGAGGTTTTTTTATTCCAAGAAAATATGATTTAAACTGCTGCATTCCTGCTGTGGTCAGAAGAACACTGGGATCATCTTCCGGTATCAGGCTTGAAGAAGGCAATACCAGATGATTATTTTTTTCAAAATATTCTAAAAATCTCTTTCTTATTTCCATAATAAGAATCAGATTGATTTTTGATAATAAAACGGATACCCCATTTGTACGTAACTATAAGAAGTTTTTTGCGCCCTGCGCTCAGCAGGTGGATGCCCTCCTGTCTGTTTTATAAGTCCCATCAACTAACGGGCATTTACGCTACAGCCAAAGTTTGAGCTTCCAATGTAAATTTGTTGGCACAAAAATTTAACTCTAGTTACGATATAAACAGAGTACCCGCAATGATGTTAGCATAATTGAATGGTTTATTCAATGAACCGGACTTTACCAGTAAACACCGTATTTAACGGCTTTTTTCAATTATAATCATAGACATCATCGCTCTGATAAATTTAAACAAAATATCTGCCCAACAGTCAAAAATTATTATTCTTTACTCTTCTCTATTAGATTAATGTACACTTCTTTTAACTGCTCTTTTGTTACACTGGATGGAGAGCCCGTAAGCAAACATACGGCAGATTGTGTCTTGGGAAAAGCAATAACTTCCCTTATGTTGCTGAGTTCTGCCATAAGCATTATCAGCCTATCCATACCCACAGCAATACCTCCGTGCGGAGGAGTACCATATTCCATGGCACCGGTAAAAAATCCAAAATTTTCTTTAATTTTTGCTTCATTGAGGTTAAGCATCTTAAATATCTTTTTCTGTAAATTTATATCATTTATTCTTATAGACCCACCTCCCAGTTCCACACCGTTAAGCACTACATCATAAGTCACGGAATTAACTTTTAGGGGATCAGTATCCAGAAATTTAATTGTATCTTCATCAGGCCTGGTAAAGGGATGATTCACCGATTTTATCCTTTTTTCACTTTCATCCCATTCAAATAGCGGGAATTCATATATCCAGACAAAACTGTATGCACCTTTCTTTATCAAGTTTAATCTGCCGGCCAGATATTTTCTCAATGCGCCAAGTGCCTGGCATGCCTTTATGTACTTTTCTGCAACTATAATCAGAAGGTTTTTCCCTTTTAAATTTAGAATCTTAATCAGGTCCTGCTTTTCTTTTTCCGATAAATATTTTGATATGGGTGACTTTAAATCCATATTATCGTCTACTTTGATCCATACAAGTCCTCCGGCACCGTATTTCTTTGCCATTTCTACCAGTTTATCCAGTTCCTTTCTTGTAAAATCCTCAGCGTCGTCAATTACAATACTTTTTATGCAGCCATTATTATTTAAGGCATTTTTAAAAATTTTAATCTCACTATCTTTAAATAGTCCCGATATATCTTTTATGATAAGGTCATATCTTAAATCAGGTTTATCCGTACCATACATTTCCATGCTATCCTTCCACTTTATTCTCTTAAAAGGTATTTCAATTTCTACATTCAATGTTTTTCTAAATATATGGGCGAACATTCCTTCCATTATTTTCATCACATCTTCGGCATCTACAAAAGTCATCTCCATATCTATCTGTGTAAATTCCGGCTGTCTGTCTGCTCTTAAATCTTCATCCCTGAAGCACCTTGCAACCTGATAGCATCTGTCAAAACCGGAAAACATCAAAATCTGCTTGAAAAGCTGGGGTGATTGCGGAAGTGCATAAAATTTTCCCGGATTTAACCTGGAAGGCACCAAAAAATCTCTTGCTCCTTCGGGGGTGCTTTTTGCCATTATGGGAGTCTCTATCTCCAGAAAACCTCTGGAGTTCAGGTATTCCCTGGCTGCCTGGTTTACATAATGTCTTAATCTGATATTTTCCTGCATCTGTCCAGTTCTCAGATCAATATACCTGTACTTTAATCTTGTATTTTCGTCTATTTTTTCTTTGTCATCAAGCATGAAGGGAGGCGTCTTGGACTTGCTTAAAACCAGTATTTCTTTTACTACTACCTCAACTTCACCCGTTGGAATAGAAGGATTGACCGTATCTTCCGATCTCATCCTGACTGCACCGCTTATTTTAATCACATATTCACTGCGGATGTTTTTTGCAATAATATAAGATTTATTATCTTCATTAGGGTCAAAAACCAGCTGCATTATTCCTGAAAAATCTCTTAAATCTATAAAAATCAACTTTCCGTGGTCCCTTCTTTTATTGACCCATCCGCATAAGGTAACTTCTTTATCCTTAAAAACCTTATTTATCTTTCCGCATAAGTTGGTCCTCATACCGGTTTTAAAAACAGAATCAGACATAATTACGCGCTCCTATGATTTTATTTAATTTTTCCTTCTGGTTTTTCCAGTTTATTTTATATTGCTTGAAGTTTTTCACGTCCTTAATGGTAAGATTTCCTTTCCTGACTTCATCTTCGCCTATTATAATAACAAAATTGAAATCATTTTTCTGTGCCCATTTAATTTCTGTTTTAAGATTTCTTTCATTAAAATTAATATCACAGGCTACTTCCATTTCCCTTAAATATTTTAGTATATCAAGGGAGTAATCCCTGCAAATTTTCCCCATTGATATTATATAAATTCTTGGTCCCGGTATTTGTTTTTCTGTTTTTATATTCAGCTGTTTCATCAGTATAATGGTCCTGTCAATTCCCACTGCAAATCCTACGGCTGGCAGTTCAGGTCCGCCTAATTGCTCAAACAGATTATCATATCTGCCTCCTCCGCCAAGGGCATTCTGCGCACTCTCTATATCTTCTGATATTATCTCGAATATTATCCCGGTATAATAATCAAAACCCCTTACCAGCCTTGTATCCATTCTGTATTTTATTCCTAAATTTTTAAGGTATTCCTGTATCTGTTTAAAATTTCTCTCACATTCAGAACATAAAAAAGAAGCTATCTCAGGTGACCCGGAAAGAATTTCCGTGCAGCTATTTTTTTTACAATCGAATATCCTCAAAGGATTTTTATCAAATCTTTTACGGCAATCGTTACATAATTTTTCAGGGCCGTTCTTGTTAATATATTTTTTAAATTCTGCAATAAACTTTTTTCTGCATTTGCTGCAGCCTATACTGTTTATTACAAGCACTAATTTTTTAAATCCCAGCTTCCTGAATAACGAATTTAAAATCCATATAACTTCTGTATCTATAATAAGACTTTCCGATCCGATGGATTCTACTCCAAGCTGCCAGAATTCTCTCATTCTTCCTTTCTGCGGTCTTTCATATCTGAACATATTACCTATATAAAACAACTTTAAGGGTAAATTTTCAGAATAAATCTTATTTTCAATAACTGATCTTGCTATTGATGCAGTGCCTTCGGGCCGCAGTGTAAGTGATCTTCCCTTTCTGTCCATGAAAGTGTACATTTCTTTTTTTACAATATCGGTTTCTTCACCTATACTTCTACTGAAAACCTGGGTATATTCAAAAGCCGGAGTTATTATTTCCTTATAATTAAAGGTTTTAAATATATTACGTGCAGTATTTACGATAAAATTTCTATAGTCTATATCATCACCGTAAATATCGCTTGTTCCTCTGGGAGAACTTAATTTCAATTAAACTCACCTTTTTCTAAATTAATAATCTTCTTTTAAAAAATCATCCTGAAGATAGTAGTTATTTTTCAATTCATGCTCCAGTGTGCTGCTCGGGCCGTGGCCGGGATGTAATTCCATTTCTGCTTCCATTGATTTTATTTTAACCAGTGATTTTTTCATCTGTATTATGTCCCCTCCCGCTAAATCAGTGCGCCCTACTGATTCTTTAAACAGCAGATCACCTGTAAAAACACAATTACCTGCTATAATTATAATACTTCCCGGTGTATGACCGGCAGTATTAACAATTTTAATGCCAAAATCAGCAAAATAATTATAATCAGATTTCTTTATTAAATTATAAGTTTTTAATGATAATCCATTTTTTCCAAAAAATGAAGATAAATTCTTCTCAGGATCTTTAATAATGGGCTCTTCAAGCTCATGGATATAAAATGGAATATTGTAATTTGAAATTACATCCGTAACTGCTCCTATATGATCATAATGGCCGTGAGTATTCAATATAAAATCCGGTTTTATATTTTCTTTTTTAAGGTACTGCTGGATAGTATTAAAATCCGCACCGGGATCTATTATTATATCTTTTTCATCCAGAGATAATATATAACAATTAACCTTAAAAAAACCTAATTCTAATTTTTTTACCTTCAAAGGCAGTCTTTACTTTCTAGGCAATATTCTAAAAGCGTCATAAACAGAATCTATTTCTTTTATATTGCTTATTACGTCCTTTAAAATATATTTATTGCTTATTTCTATTAAAAATCTGAATTTTACATGTCCGCTTTTATCTATCCTGGATGAATGGGCTCTCAGTATATTCAAATCATACTCGCTTATGGCATTGGTGATATCCCTAAGCAGTTTGGTTCTATCCAGAGCCTCGATTTGTATCTCGGCATTGAATTTGTATGGAGCTTTTTTGTCCCATTCAACTTCTATAAATCTTTGATTTTCTGAACTCATCAAAGTATTAACATTATTGCAATCCACTCTATGGACTGAAATTCCTTTTCCTCTGCTAATATATCCTACTATGCTGTCGCCAGGAACCGGATTGCAGCACTTTGCTATAGTTACCAGCATTTTCTCCATTCCCTTAACCCTTATGCCGCTGCTTTCTTTCCCTTTAGCTTCTTTTCTGTGTATATCTTCAATGGTCAGCTCTTTTTCAGGTTTTTCCTGATTCAGGTTTTTTACTATTTTTGTAAAAACCTGGTGAACTGAAATCTTATGGGAACCAATGCTTCTGAACATCGTATCCGCCTTTTCAAAGTTCATTTCCCTTGCCAATTTCTCAAAGATTTCAGCAGGAACGCTTTTAAAAGAAAGGCCGTTTTTCCTTAAAATTTTTAATACCATATCCCTTCCCACGCTATAAGTCTCCAGCCTCTGTTCTTTGCTGAACCATTGTTTTATTTTATTCCTTGCCCTTGAAGTTTTAACAACATTAAGCCAGTCCCTGCTGGGACCTTTTTTTGTCTTGGAAACGATTATTTCAACTATGTCGCCATTATCCAGCACAGTTTCAATAGGTGCCATTTTCCCGTTTATCTTGGAACCTATAATATTATGTCCCACGTCAGTGTGTATCTGATATGCAAAATCAATGGTAGTCGCACCCCTGGGCAAATTCACTACCTTACCTTTGGGTGTGAATACGAATACTTCTTCTTCAAACAAATCCAGCTTTAACGATTCCATATAATCCTGAGGGTCTTTTAATTCTTTCTGCCAGTCCAGTATCTGTCTTATCCATGCCACTCGCTTGTCAAATCCATCAAGTTTTTTAAACCCTCCTTCCTTATACTTATAGTGCGCCGCAATTCCATACTCTGCAAATTTATGCATTTCGAATGTCCTTATCTGTATTTCCAGGGGTTTTCCTTTTGTTCCGATAACAGTTGTATGAAGTGATTGATACATATTAAACTTGGGATTGGCAATAAAATCCTTAAACCTTCCCGGTACCGGCTTCCACAGGGAATGTATTATGCCCAGTGCCGCATAACAATTTTTTACATCATTCACTATAATCCTTATAGCAATTATGTCGTATATGTCTTCAAATTTTCTATTCTGCTTTGTTATTTTATTATAAACGCTGTAATAAGTTTTAATCCTGCCGCTTATATCGGAAGAGATTTTTACTTCCTTTAATTTTTTATTTACTGCCTTAATGGCTTCATTGATTAATGATTTCCTTTCTTCAAGTTTTTCATCAAACATATTCTTCATTTTTTCATACTCTTTTGGATACAGGTTTTTAAAACATAAATTTTCCAGTTCTGATTTTATATGATATATGCCCAGTCTATGCGCAATGGGCACATAAACTTCAAGGGTTTCCACTGAGTTTAAATGTCTCTTTTTTTCATCCAGAGGTTTTAACGTTCTCATGTTATGGAGCCTGTCGGCAAGCTTTACCAGTATTATCCTTACATCTTCAGACATGGCAATTATCATTTTTCTTATATTGCTGACCTGCTGTTCTTCCTTGCTGTTAAAAATTATTTTATCTAATTTTGTAACTCCGTTTATAATATTTGCAGTTTTTTGCCCAAAATCTTTTTTGGCCATTTCCAGGCTGTAATCTGTATCTTCTATCACATCATGAAGAATTGCCGATATGATAGAGGTCTGATCCAGTTCCATATCTGCCAGTATTACCGCTACCTCCAGAGGATGCATTACGAATGGTTCTCCTGATTTTCTGTACTGGTCTTTATGATATTTCTTTGAAGTCTGGTAAGCTTTGTCAAGCAGTTCTTCGTCTATTCCGGGGTTATATGCCTTGATTTTCTTTACCAATCTTTTATATGAAGCATCGGTGTTTATTTTGCTTATTTTATTGTTCAATCCCAAGCCCATTTTATTTTATTTTACTTAAAACTTGATACCATTATAAAACATTTTCAACTTCTCTAAAATAAGTCAACAATTACCAGTTGTATGGATTTTAAACCATTCCATATATTCTGTCTTACCTTATATAATATATTGATTTTTTCTCCCACTGCTACTTTTTCCTTTTTCTCATTATCTATTCTGAAAAATACAGCATCTAACAACCTCTCATTATTTTTTAGCTTTAACTTTATATGTTTTTCACCCGATGTGTAGCGGAAATCTTGAATAATACAGTCTCCGGTTTTAAAAACAGGTTCGGGATTTTTTATCCCAAATGGTCTCAACAGATCAAATTCTTTTAAAATTTTTTCATTTATATCTTTAAAATTAACTTCAGCATCATAATAAAACTTTTTCTTAACATCACTTTTTTTTATTTTATCCCCGGCTAATAACTTCATCTTTTTACAAAAACTTTTGAAATTTGTTTCTTCCATTCTTATGCCGCATGCGGTCCTGTGTCCTCCGAAATTTTCAAATAATCCCTTGACGGACACAAGGTTTCCATATAAATCAAATTTATCAATACTTCTTCCCGAACCTTTAAGCTTGCCTTTAAACTCTTTAAATAAAATTGCAGGAATATTAAACATTTTTACAATATTGGAAGCTACTATACCCAGCACCCCTTCGTTCCATGTTTTTGATTTATCTATAAATATCCTATTTTCCTCTACAATTTTTTTAAAATCATTATTCTTAATTATTTCATCCAATATATCTTTTTGAATATTTTGTCTTTCTTCATTTAAATTGTTGAGTTCTTCTATGATTTCTTTTTTATTGTCCTTACCAATGCTTAAAAGTTCGACACTGCTTTTTGAGCTTTTTATTCTGCCTGCTGCATTTAATCTTGGAGCTATAATAAATCCGATATCATATTCGCTGATATTTTTTTTATCTGCCATTACATTATTTATCATTTCTTTAAGTCCGGAATTTACAGTTTTTTTAATTATCTCCAAACCCTTTTTTACCATTACCCTATTTTCGTCCAAAAGGGGCATCAGGTCAGAAATAATTGATATCGCTACAAGGTCAAGAAGACTGGTCAGATAATTTTTTTTAAATTTAGACTTAAAAGTTTCTTCCAGTTCCCTTAATATACCTATAATAAATTTAAAAGTTACGCCTGCACCGCTTAAATTTTTAAAAGGATATTTTGAATTTTTGGTTCTGGGATTAATTATAATATAATTATTCGGGTTTCCATTGAATTTAATTGACTGGTTGTGATGGTCGCATACTATCACATCCGGACAGGGATTGCTGCAGGAAAATTCCTGGACATCCAGGCTGTTTGTACCGCAATCAACACAAATAACCAGACTATGTTTTTTTTCGGCTGATATTTTCTTAAAAAATTTAAGTCCCAGATCATATCCTTCGCTAAATCTGTCAGGGATATGAACTTCTGCGTCAAGGCCCAGCTCTTTTAAGAAATTATACATAAGGACAGCACTTATGATGCCGTCGGCATCATAGTCTCCGAATATTAAAATACGTTCCTTGCCGTATATGGCTTTCTTTAATCTGCTGATCCCTCTTTTAATTCCCGGCAGCATACTTGGATCGTGCAATTTTTTTAATGATGGATTTAAAAAAGATATTATTTCATCTTCTGAAATTATGTTCCTTGCAGCAAGTATATTGACTAAAATATTGCTGCGGCCGATTTTTCCAGGGTTTATTTTTTTAACTTTTTTATTGCTTCTGCATTTCCAGTAAGAAGGGGAAATTGTCATTTTTATTTCTTATATCTTGGGAATCTGTTGTTCCATGCTACTAAAATAGGGCTCGCAAAAAATATGGATGAATAGGTTCCGCTTACTATTCCGATAGTAAGCGCCAGAGCAAAATCTTTTAAAGCCGAGGTGCCTAATATAAGAAGTAAAATTACCGGAAACAGTGTGGTAACAGAAGTATTTATTGATCTTGACAGGGTTGCGTTTACAGAATCATTTACCACCCTTATATAGCCCAATTTTCCGGCTAAATGAGTATTTTCTCTTATCCTGTCAAATACCACGATTGTATCATTTAACGAGTAACCGATTATGGTAAGCAGCGCCGCAATAGTCGAAGTATTTATTTCCCGGTTCAGTATGGCATACACTCCAAGAGTTACCAGCACATCATGGAATAAGGCCAGGATCGCTGCGGCTCCAAACCTGAATTCAAATCTTATCCAAACATAAATTAAAATTCCTATTATACTGATTCCAATAGCCATTAAAGCATTCCTGGTTATCTGCTTGCCAAAACCGGGATCCACTGTCCTATCCTGGAGAGGTTCTCCGGTCAGGCCAATTTTTTCATCCAGAGAATTCAGTATATCGTTTTTTTCCTCAGTGGTTATAGGAGTACCTAATTCTTTGGCCTTTATTCTGATAATGAATCTATCAGATTCTGCCTGCAGCAAATCAGTTTCTACTCTTTGCAGTACTGCATTACCGTAACCCAGATCATCCATAACTTCCCGTATTTCGGCAACATTTACGTTTCTTTCAAACTCTACTTCTATTAAGGAGCCTCCGAGAAAATCAATGCCCAGATTAAAGCCTCCCCTGATGAAAAATCCGGCAACACCGATTATTATTACTGCCAGGGATATAATGAACCATACATTTCTTTTCCCTATAAAATTAAAATTATAATTTTTAAGTTTCAAATTCTATGCACTGCTCCTTTTTCTGACACCTAAAAATCCGGGTGTTGCAATCCTCGGTACTCCTGACATTAAAAATAAAACGGACCTGGTAAATAGCAAACTTATTACCATACTTATTATTACCCCAAGACCCAGTGTTAGCGCAAAACCTTTAATAGGTCCCGTGCCAAATCTGTACAGCGCTGCCGCTGTAATTAAAGTGGTTACATTTGAATCCACGATGGTCCTGAGGGCATTTTTAAAACCATCACCCACTGCTATCCTCGGAGATTTTTCCTTTAATATTTCTTCTTTTATCCTTTCAAAAATAATAACATTGGCATCCACGGCCATACCTATGGTCAATATGATCCCGGCAATGCCGGGCAGAGTTAAAGCCGCACCTATGCCCGCAATAATACCCCAGAATATTATGATATAGATAATCAGATTTAAAGCAGAAACAGCTCCAAGTCCCCTGTAATAGGAAACCATAAATATAATGATTAAAATAAATCCGGCAACTCCTGCATATATTCCTTTGTTTAAAGAATCCATTCCCAGGGTGGGACCTACGGTACTGCTTTCCTCAGAGTGAAGAGTAACTGGCAGTGCTCCTAATTGCAGGACAATTTCAATATTTTTTGCTTCCTCGATACTGTCAATGCCTGTGATCTCAGCTTCGCCGTCATCTATGGGAACTTTTATATAAGGAGACGATTCGATTTTTTCATCCAGCACTATGGCCAGATTCCTGCCTATATTCTTTGATGTGACTTCGGCAAATTTTTCAACGCCCTCATCTTTAAAGCTTAAAGCAATTCTTATGGCTCCGTAGCTATCATAACCTGCAACTGCCTTTGCCAGATCTTTTCCTGTTAGTAGTACCGGTTCGACCAGTGTTGCCGCACCGGTCCTGGAATCAACCAGTATTTCTCCCTCAACATTTTCTTCTTCGTAATCAAACACCAGCATTTCTCTGGTTTCCGGATCGTATATCAGCTTTCCTATAACTTTTTCCGGATCAATTATAACTTCACTATCTGCTCCTGAATTTCCTTCTTTATCGGTTTCCTCTCCGGTCGATTCCCTATCGCCTTCTTCTTCATATTCAACAAGCAGAAGTTCTCCCGATTCAGTATCAGTCAATAATTCTGCAATTACTTCAAACGATTCTCCCGCTATAAATTTATTAATATCATTGATTAATAAAACTTTCTTATCATCAGATATTCCTGTTAATTTCCCTTCCTCATAATCAAATTGCACCACGTCCCAGCCCTGTTCATCTATGGAAATAAGTGTTCCCGCAACCAGCCTGAACTCAAGTTCCGCGGTCTTCCCTATTACTTCTTTTGCAGTATCGGGATCCTTTACTCCCGGCAGCTGGATTATAAAATTATTTAATGAGTCTCTTGTAACCAGAGGTTCCGAAACACCCAGCCTGTCTATTCTTTCTCTTATAATGCGTGTGGTCTCTTCTAAATATTCAGAGGGTATTTCTTCCTCACCGCTCCATGTGGGTCTTAAAATAATCTGGGTCCCGCCTTTAAGGTCGAGCCCAAGTTTTATGGAATTTGAAATGGAGTCTCTAAATATATAATAAAAACTTACACCTATTATTATTATAAATATTATAATAATAGATATATGGACCTTCTTATTTCTCATATCTCCTATTGACTTGTTTTTTTAGAAACAGCACTCTTGCTTACTTTTACATCCACGCCGCTTGCAATAGTAATTATAATTGCATCATCTCTTATGTCTTTTATCCTTCCGTGAAACCCTCCTACGGTCACGACTTCATCGCCTCTCTGAAGACTGGACATTAAATCCTGTGCCTTTTTAGATCTCATTCTTTGCGGCCTTATCAGCAGGAAATAGAATGCTACTACTAAAATTGCAAGCCAGATCCACGTTCCGTAGCTCGAAAATAATTTGCTGAAAGTGTTTGTTCCTTCACCTCCGGCTTCTGTAGTAGTGGCTGCTCCCTCATCAGTTGTTGTTGCGGGAAGACATGCAACGCTCAATAAGCCCAGGCCCAATACCAATACACTTACTGTAAAAATTTTGATTAATCTTCTGGATAATCTCATAATCACTCCTTAAATATAAACTTTTTAAAATCAAGTATCACTATTATTAACTTTTTTTAAAATTTTGCAAATAGATAATTGCCTTTGTTTTAAATCTTTCCGTATTTATTTATAAAATCGGATTTAAAACTTTCAAAACTCTCGGATAATATGGCTTGTCTTGAATTATCGACCAGTTTAAAAATAAAATTCAGATTATGGATCGAAAGCAGTATGCTTGAAAGTATTTCTTTGCTTTTAAATAAATGCCTTAGATAAGATCTTGTATAATTTCTGCATGTATAACAATTGCATTCCTTATCAAGCTTGCATAGATCGTAAGTATATTTCTTATTTTTAATATTTATTCTCCCCCCTGATGTAAAAGCACTGCCATTTCTGGAAATTCTTGTAGGCATTACACAATCAAACATATCCACCCCGCTTCCTATAGCTTCGATTATTCCTATAGGATCCCCCATTCCCATAAAATACAGAGGTTTTTTATTATCCAGAAACTCTGCTGTATATTTTAGTATCTCAATAGTCTGATTTCTCTTCTCCCCGACACTTAACCCGCCTATGGCTATTCCGTCAAAATCCATTTCAGATATCGACCGGGCACAGAATTTTCTTATATCTTTTATAAATCCTCCCTGTACTATACCAAATATTCTGGATTTGTTCTCTCGGTCGATTCTTTTCTTTTCTTTAAGGGAAGCTTCAGCCCATTTTAAAGTTCTCTTTGCCGCATTCATGGTATATTCATAATCGTCATTAAAGGGGATGCATTCATCAAGGACCATAATAATATTTGAACCTATCCTGTACTGCATCTCTACTACATTTACCGGTGTAAAAAAATGATTTGATCCATCTATGATTGACTTGAACTCCACGCCGTTTTCCATAATTTTTCTTATCCTGCTCAGACTGAATACCTGAAATCCGCCGCTGTCAGTTAAAATATTTCTTTTCCAATTCATAAATTTATGTAATCCGCCTGCTTTTTCGATTACTTCAATCCCTGGTTGTAGATAAAGATGATAAAGGTTTCCGAGTATGATCCCGCATCCTGCTTCATAAAGCTGCTCATTGGTAACCGCCTTAACTGATGCTTTGGTGCCCACCGGCATAAATACAGGTGTTTTTACGACCCCTTTTTCCGTGGTTATTATTCCAGCCCTGGCAGATGATTTTTTATCTTTTTTTAAAACTTTAAAAAATGCCATACTTCTACCTGAACAATCTTTTAAAAATATCAGAGAATATTCTATTATTAATTTAAAAAATAGCAAAAAAAAGTTTTATTGACTTTAAATTTTTTTCGGAATAATATTATCGTGATATCTACGCTTGTAGATATTAATCCTTAAT
>Ga0315550_1000493_pt1 | contig 24284 bp, 19 predicted proteins | sample SalMarSW160190MG_2_FD_203100 | JGI IMG/M metagenome (GOLD analysis project Ga0315550, IMG submission 203100) | Salt marsh sediment microbial communities from the Plum Island Ecosystem LTER, Massachusetts, United States - Salt Marsh Sediment SW1601-90 ... | reverse complement strand
TAATTAATATAGGAGATGAAGAAGCAACTTACACTGTCTCAGTTTCAGGAAATAGTGGTTGGTCAAATGTTGATAAAATTGATCCCCCAAGTGTTACTTTAGATGCAGGAGAATCAAAAGATGTTAGCATAATCTTGCAGTTAGATAATGATGCTGAAGGAGAAAAAGAATTTACAATAAGGGCAGATTATGCAGAAGGATTTGAAGAACAAGCAGTAGCTCTTGAAATATCTAGTGAGGAAATAAAGTATGAAGCTGTTGCACAGCACATAAGAGATAACTGGTTTATTTATGTGATTGTGATAATTAATATCATCTTAATCATAGCAATAATTGCAGTTATCAGAAGAATGTCTTCACCAGCTGTTTCTGCTATGTAAATCAGCAACTTTTAATTTTTCTTTTTATTTAAGTCTTTTTTTGTTTAAAATCAAGAAGCTTTTGCTAATTCTGGGTGAATTTCTTTTTTATATTTTCTTAACCACAAATATCTATAAAGGGGGTGATCCCTCATTCTTTTTGCTTCTCTGAAAAATGAGAAATCTAACACAGGCCAACAATTCACTAATTCTCCTGGTAAAGAACTATTTTTTAATACAGATAAATCTCTTTTACAATTATATGTTATTCCTCCTACTACACATAAAGAAAGAGTTTGAGCTGGCGAATAGTTTTTCCTCCTGCAAATATCTTGCACTTTTGCAATAAGCATTGCAGTTTGATGTGGTTCAAGACTAGGTTCAAAATCAAGCCCCCTTTTTCCTGTTTTTCTTCTAAAAATCATAATTACCTCCTACTTCCCAGCTTTTAATCTTTTCATCATCCTAATACCTATTTCATATTTTTCTTCAATCAGGACCATTAAATAGCCTATAAGGTACCCGATAATTGCTCCAGCAATCACATCAGATAAATAATGAACTCCAAAATATACTCGTGAAAATGCAACTAGACAAGCGAAAGCAAACCAGACATATCTAAAGCTTTTAAATTCTTTGTCAAGGATTGGCAAAGCAGAAAAAACAAATACTGCTTGAAAACTAGGAAAACTAAAGTTCCAAGTGTTAAAATTATCCCTCATAAAGTGAAATGCTATTATTAATGCTTCAAATCCTTTTTTTGAAAGAAAAGCATTTGTAAAAGGCCTTGGCCTTCTAATCCCAATTTTTATAAAAAAACTAACTAAAAAGCTGAGAATACTAGAAAAAATCAATGGAACTATCCATCTTTTTTTATGCTCTCTCCAAAGAAACAAAGTAGTTAAAAAAAAGAATATAATAAATACATTTGTAGCAAAAGCTATACTAAGAAAGAAATAGTCAAGATAAAGTGATCTTAAACCCGCAGCTAAAAGCATAATTTGCAAGTCAAAAAACATAGCAAGTATCATTAGTATAACTGCCATTAATAATCCTAATATAACAATAATATCTCTTTTTTTCATACTAATTCATGTAATTAAATATTTAAATAAATTTCTCTTCTTAAAACTATGGAAGTAAAAAGAAATTATGCAGTTTTAATTTTTTTAAGATACCTAATATTGCTTGGAATAATGTTTACTCTTCCCTTATTTTATCTGATTTTAAAACCTTTAACAATACATTCTTCTGCATTTTTATTAAGTCTTTTTTATAATGTTTTAATAACCCAAGATTTTTTAATAATAAACTTAACATTTCCTATCCAAATAGTTTCTGCATGCGTAGCAGGTTCAGCTTATTTACTATTATTAATCTTAAATTTATCAGTTCCTATGAAACCAAAAAAAAGAGCTTACGCAATTGCTTTTTCTTTTGTGTTATTGTTTTTGGTAAATGCCCTTAGGATACTTGTTTTTTCTATACTCCATGTTAATAACTTTAGGTTTTTTGATTTAGCACATAAATTTACTTGGTATTTTTTAAGTACCCTGTTTGTTGTTACTATCTGGTTTTTTTCAGTTAAAATATTTAAAATAAAGAAAATTCCTTTTTATTCAGATTTTAAATATTTTCTAAAAATAATAAAATCTTAATTATATTAAAAAATTAAAAATTCCAAGCCCGCCAATTGTTATAAAAGTAGTTATTAAGCCTGCAGCAATAACACCTAATGCAATAACTGCAATGCTTTTTATTCTGTTTAATTTAAATACCCAGGAAAGCAAGATTCCAGTATAAGCTCCTGTTCCTGGAAAAGGAATAGCAACAAATAAAAAAACAGCAAAAAGGCTTAAGGTTTCATATCTCTTCCTTATTTTAGATGTTTTTTTATTAACATAATATTCAAAAAACCTCTTATAAGCCCTGATTTTTAATAAAAATTTATTTATATAATCAAGAAAAAAAAACAAGACAGGAATTATTAATATATTTAAAAAAACTGCAATTAAAAAAGCACTTATTGGGTTGATTCCAGCTTTTAAAATAGCATAGGGAATTGCTCCTCTTAATTCAGATACGGGCAAAATAGAAAGGATTATTATCCAAAATAAAGGATTCATTTTTACACTTCCCCATTATTTTCCACACCATCATTATTCTCTAGGTTTTCTAGGGTTTTCTGTTCTTCCATCTTTTCATTAAAGTGTTGCATATATCTGTCTATGATTTCTACTACAAATCTTTCTGTTAACTGATTTATCTCGCAGTTTGTAAATACCATCTCATAACAATTACTTCCTATTTTAGTTATTCTTGTTTCATTTCCACTAGAAATACTTAATACAGTATTATCTGGCTTGTTTTCACAAGTTATATAATCAAAACCAGTTTCATTAGCATGGGTTTCATTGCTTATTCCAGGTTTTACATTTAGCATTGCAAATTTTTCAAGAAATTCTGAAAGACTTGCAATAGAGCCCCAAGTTAATTGACAAGGCTCAATTTCTGCAGCAATTGTTATATAAACTGGAAATTGTCTGTAAAATGATAATCTGTCATCATGCAATTCAAGCTTTACATTTTCAAGTTCTCTAGGGTCATTCATAAGATTAATATTATAAGTTCCTATTATTTGCCCTTTTCTGTCAATAGGGATGCTAGCAGCATAAAGAGGAATTTCCCCAAGCCTTGTTTTTGTAAATCTTAAACCAATATAATCAAAGTGATTAACATAATTTTCTCTATAATAGGAAAACCCGACAAAACTAACTATTAATACAATCATAAAAACAAGAACCCACATAATGTAAAGGTTCTGCTTTGTAATCTCCTTGCTCTCTTTTTTTTTAGAGTCTTTTTTTTGTTTTTTTGTTTTTTTGTTTTTTTTAGCCATTTTTAGATTTCTAAGACATCAAATATAAAAGCATCTGCATATTTAGTTTGATTAATGTAATCTGCATTTATAAAAACACATGTTCCTTTTTGAGATATATTTTCCTGATTATTTTCAGGTTCATTAATAATAATTACATTATCTTCAGAACAGTTTTTAATTGGTGCATCATCAGAACAAGTAATATTATAACCAGATAAACAAACTCCTTTTTGAGGAGATTTTAAAAGAAATTGAATAAAATTTCTTGCTATTTCAATATATGCTTCTCCAGCATATCCTGCAAAATACAATTGTTTTCCAGAATAATCTGGGATAGTTAAATTACTATTAAAACTAATATTTTCTGTTTCATAAGGATTATAAATTGTCATAAAATCAGAATTAGATTTATTAAAAAACCAGTAACCAGAATTAGCAGTAAATATTATACCATTATACTCAATCTCTTCTACTTCTTTATTATCTGTCTTGTCCATAAACGAGTAGCCTAATACACTCAGCCCCATTAGAAGAATTAAAACTAATCCGATAAGCATATGGTTTCTTTTCTTTTTTTTCTCAAGAGTTTTTTTTGTCTCTATTCGTCTCATAATTATTAACAATAATTTTGCTTTAAATAACTTTTCATAAGTTCCACTAAGGTGTTAAGCCAGGACATATCTAGAGTCTCAACTGAAAATTAGTTCTGAATAGAATTCAGGAAGGCAAGCTTAACTTGAATCTCTTTATCCTTGGTATCTGGTAATTATCTTTTAAGCTACTTATCTGTAGAGCGAGAAATGTTTATTAAATATTAGTTAATGAGGAATACTTGATTTAGCAGAGCTTCCCAAGTTTATGTATAAATAAGCTATTTTAGGGTAAGAAACATGTCCTAAACCTACACATCATAAGTTCCACTAAGTAATAAGAAAAAAAAGAAAAAAAAGAAAAAAATAAAAACTCAAATTTATGCAACAGTTGGATTCACAATCTTGGTTCCTATAGCAATATCTTCACTAATGCCGTCTGCAACATCTGCTGCAGCTCTTGTGGTATCAGTAGCTTCATATCCAGCAACAAGCATTGCTATTTTATCGCCTGCATCATAAGGGTTGTCAAACACTTCAATTAAGTATCCTCCAACACCTACAGTTGTCTTTGCAGTAAATGCTGTACCACAAATTGGATCGTTGCTATTTAATAGCTTAGCAGCAACAGTGTTAATACAACTTCCACCAACAATAATCAAGTTCTTGCTAGAAACTGAGCTAACAGAAGCATCTGTAACATAAGATACAGAACTTCCTGTGCTTCCAGATGTTATTTCAACATCTCCTTCAGCAATAACAACATCAGGACTTACAAAATTATCAGGAATCATAGCAGTTATATCTGCTGGAGCTGATGAAGAGTCTATAACTGTAACTTCTGCACCATAATTAGTGATTCCCATAGTCTTGTCATCATTATTAGGATCTTCTAATAAGTTAACACTTGAACTAACAGCTGAACTAGTTATTTCATCATCTGTACCATCATATGATAATACAACTGAAAATACTTTTTGCCCATTTGTAAGCATAGAGTCATCATCATCCCTGTCAGTATCATCAACACTAACTGTAACATTCCAGTCTGCAGTAGTGTCTGAATCATCAGTCTGACATACTTCTATTAAAGTGTTTTCCTTAGTTCTTAAATAGATTCTAACAGCGTCTTCTCCACCACCAGTAGCATTAACATGCATTACAGATACACCATTTAAATCACTAGCAGCAAGACTTATATTAAAGTCATCTTCATTAGATGCACTAGCATTATTGAAATCATATGTATATCCACCTAACTTAATACTAAAGCTATTACCACTAAACTCCTTTGTTACATCATCTGATTGTCCTAAAACACCAAATGTTGCTTTACTGCCATCAGAATCATAGTCAACACCCTTGTATTGAATTACAAAAGACCTTGCATCACTTCCTGGATCAGTAGGGTCTCCATTTGCTAATACAAAATAATCGTTTTTCACAATTACATTAGTAGCATTTAAGTTCAATGGTCTTCCATCTTTATAACCAGGCAAAAGAGCTGATGCAGTAGCATAAAGTAATGGTATGTCAACACTAGATTCAGAATCTACAGTATCCAAACTTAGTTGATACTTCTCATTATTTGAAGTCGGCTGAAGCCTTACTTCTTCGTATTCAGCATCTCCGAGTCCATTGAAAACAATATCCCAGTTTCCACCAAATAAGATTCCTTCATCATTGCCTGCTTCAAGTATTATTTCACTTAGTTTTCCGCCAATTGGAACCCATAAGTCTTCTGGAGCAGTCATACTAATGTTTATCTCACTAATTGAAATATCTGAATTAGTCTCGCTTGAGTCAATAGTTACAGTAGTTTCACTTATAGTTTCAGTATTGACAATTAAGCTGTCTCCATTTGAAAGCTCTAATTTATCTCCACCAACAAAAAAAGTTGCTTGAGCTAAACCACCTGCATATTCTTGATAAGTAATATCAGTAACCCCAATATAAGCCCCATTAATTAGCTTATAAGTATCACCAATACCTAACTTGTCAGTGTCTTCTCCATCAATTGTGAATTTAGCTTCAGTAGATGAAGATACTAAAACACTAACACTTCTCCCTCCTGTAGTGATTTGTTCACCATTAGAAAGAGTAGTTTTTTCTGCACCGCTCATTAAGTCAAGTTCTACACCACCAGTGCCATTTACAGCCCTAGTTATAGTATAGCTTTTCCCTAACAAGACAATTTCCTTATCACTAATATCTTGCAAGTCATCAGTTGCTGTTATATCTGATTTTAGAGCAGTTGTAAAGTCTATAATATACTCTAAAATTTTTGTTCCATCATCAACTGTATAAAACAAGCCAATATCCTCAGTCAATTCCTCATCTTCTTCAAAAGCTACCTTTGAGCTGACAGTGTCATAAAAGTAGAATTGCTGGTCATATTTAGCTGTTCCTTTCTCATTAGTAAGAGTTCCGCTCTCTAATATTGATAGAGAATCAGAATCAATAAAACTTTCTACATCTGCAATACTTTCTCCGATTTCTAAATCATCTGAGGTTGTGCCTACAGTCCATCCGTCACCAGAGTAAACTTTTTTATTAGGGTCTACAAACGCATCAAGCGCTCCTCGGATGTTTACAGCAGCAGCAGCATCACTACTAGCTGCATTTGCACCATATACTACAGCAGCATCTGCAACTCCGTCTTCAACAAAAGGAGCTGGATAGCTTGCAGCAGCAGCAAATCCGATTGTACTAGATAACATTATCGCACTAGCTAATGCAGATGCGATTTTTCTAAAATTTAATTTCATTTTACTTTCTTTTTAAACCTCCTTTCAATAATCATAACTATAATTTCTAATCATGGCAACCGGAACCACCATTTTAGACTTTTTTTCTGTTATCTCTTTTAGAAAATCCTGTTTTAACTGGCCAGTATTTCATTACTTAATTTATATTAAGCAATATTAAATTATATTAAAATTTATTTAAAAACCTTTCGAATCTAAAATAATAAAAATACCGAATAAATCTCTGTTTTCAGAGTTTACTTATAAAGCTTTCGGTGTCATTATAGTATAGATACACTATTTATGAAATTAATTATTTTTATTAAAAAATCTCTAAAATACAATACGGGTTTTTTTAAAACATATATATAATTAAATAACCAATATCGATAAAATATATATCTTGCATATATGGAAAAATTTATATAGTATTAAATCTTTGTTAAATAAAGAGGTAAATATTAATGAAGGTACATCGAAGAAACCTTGGTGTCTTAGATTATGGCTAAAGAAATTAAAACAAGAAATATAACCCTTGCAGAAAAAGGAGGAGCTTTTTCAGCTATTTTTCATAAAATAAAAGGAGATAAAAAAAGTTCTGAAGTTTCTAATTTAAGGCAGCTTTTTAGTAATGAAAAAGCACGGCTTTTGCATATTGTTAAGACAAAACAGCCAGCTTCAATATATGAATTAGCCAAGCTTTTAGGCAGGGATTTTAAAGCAGTGCGTCATGATATACGTGTTTTAGAAAAATTTGGGTTTATAGAACTAACTTCTTCACATAAACATGGAAGAGAGAGAATACGTCCGGTTATAGATGCAGATCAGGTTGTTATAACAATTAATTTATAATCTTAACTTATAGACTTATTTTTCCATAAATATTGTTCAATATGTTCAAAATCCTTTGTTAAATCAAATTTACTTGTATGTTGCGGAAAATACCTATTATACTTGACTTCAGCAGGATTACAAAAAATATACGTTGCATTAGCTTTTAACTTACTTATTACTTTTTCTGGGTTTTCTAAATGCTCTAAAACATCCATTATATTAACAATATCCCATTTTTCATCTAAAACATCTGAATTACCTATTTTAATATTGCAATTATGCTTATTAAACCTCCATAAAGCATAATCTTTTATTTTACCATTTAAATCATAATAAGTAACATCTAAGTCATTTTCAGAACAAAAAATACTAAATTCCCCTATTCCTCCACCATACTCAAGAATTTTTTTAAAACCAAGTTCTTTAATCTGCTCAATCATTTTTTTAATTCTTCCATTACCTTCTAAAAGTAATTGATATTTTGTTAAGTCATAAATATAAAAATCTGAAGACTTGTAAAAATCTAAAGTATCTTTTTTAGAATACCATAATAATGCTAATTCATTGACAGCATAATTACACCGATTTAAGAGCAAGGCCCTAGGAAGTTGTGTATAATCTGCTAAATCATTAAAAACACGGGATTTACTTGCATCAATTTTTAGTTCCATTTTAATTATTAATTTAGTGGGTTTTAATATATTCCTCTGCCCTAACCTTATAATTTTGATTTAATTCAATAGCTTTTTTAAACAGTTCATTTGCATTATCTGTTTTTCCAAGTTCATAATAAACTGTGCCAAGATTAAAATAAGCATCTGCAAATCTTTTATTTAATTTTATTGCTTTTTCAAATTTTTTTACTGCCTTATGCAAGTTTTTTTGTTCTGCATATAAAATGCCCAGATTATTGTGAATACTTGCATTTCTAGGATTTAAAATAAGTGCTTTTTTCAATAATCTTTCAGCTATTTCATAATTTTCTTCTACTAAATGCAAACTTCCTAATAAAAACAAGTATCTAATATCTTCATTTATTTTAATTGCTTTTTCAAGATAAGGAATTGCTTGTTTATTTTTTCCTGCATTAGTAAGCTCTCTTGCAATTTCAAAACAAATAAAATCTTCTGGTTTTTCTTTAAAATCTTTTTGTTCAAGCCTTTTTTTTAATAATTCTATGTAATTTTCTTTTTTACTTGCATATTTCTCTTTATTTAAATTACCAAAATGATGGATAACAATATTTGTATTAAAAATCTTACCATTAGATTTCCTAATTGAGGTTCCTATTGTTTCATGTATTCTTCCTGTATATTTATAGCCCTTATTTTTAAAAAATCTTAAATATTTTGAAATACTAAACCCTGCAGCTTGTTTACTTTCTTCATATTCATCATTTTTACAAGAAATCCAGTTTGCAACACCAGTATTATTAGTATAATTTCTCCAAGTAAAATAATAAGCTTCTGCTTGGTCTTTTTCACTCAAATTTCTAATTTTAATACAATCTTTTTCAGCAATAACTTCATCTGCATCTAAAACAAGAATCCAATTACCTGTTGCCTTGGAAATAGAAAAGTTTCTTGCTTCACTAAAATTATCATTCCATTTAAAATCAAACACCTTATTAGTAAATTTTAAGGCAATTTCCTTGGTCTTATCCTTGCTTCTAGTGTCTATCACAATTATAATTTCATCAACTAATTTTTTAACAGAATTTAAACAATTTTCTAAGTTTTTTTCCTCATCTCTTGCAATCATACAAAGGCTGATTTTATACATAAATAATTAGCTATTAAGAAGTTTATTAATTTTAAGGTTTTAAAAATCTATTTTTTATTTTTAAATTTCACTTGTGAGACAACAACAGTTATTATTGCAACAATAATCACTGTAATGATTCCTAGTAAAATCCATAACCAAGTTAAATTCCCTGTTGCAGGAAGCCCGCCGGTTTGTGTTTTAGTAGTATCAGGGTTTATTATAACATCTCCACTAATCCCAGCATCTTCAGGTATTTTGTCATGAGCATACTTAACTGTTATTTTTGCAGTTTCTGATTCTGCTGTTATTTCTTCTAATTTCACACTTATATCATAATAATCATCTCCAGTAACTTCAAACATTTTTTCTTGTCCAATGTTTAATGTTGCCTGCTGTAGTTCTGATGTAATGTTTATTTTTACACTATTTCCAATTATACTATCTAGTGTAACTAAGTGAGATTCTTCTGAAACCGATATTTGAATGCGATCTCCAGTAGATAAGTTTTGGGAATATCCTTTTACAAATTCTTCATCACTTGGGATAAATAATACTCCTGTAGTAACGCTTCCACCTGCTCCAGGGCCGCTGCTTCCCGGGTCATTAGGGTTATTATTTATTGGAACATCTACAGTATATGCAGAAAAACCCATTGAAACAGGAATCTTGCAGCTTGTGTATGATGATGTTCCGGTACATTCAACATAGTCATCTACATCCTGCCCATTTGCTCCATCATCATCTGTCCAACTAAATGTATTTGAAGTACTATAAGCTACAGGAATAGTAATTATAAGATAATCTAAGGCCCCCCCTAACTTAAGGTCATTAATTAATTTATTCCACTTTTTCAAGCTTGAGTTCATCCCGATTAAGTCATCTACCGAATCACAAATAAATGCATTTGTCAAGTCAATCTTAGTAGGATTAAGTATATTTATTCCAAAAAATCCAATACTCATATCACCGCAATGTATTGTAAAGTTCATATTTTTTGTAATAGTAGTGTTTGTTTTAATTCCAACATCATAATCAACTCCCCCAAAGTTTTCAGTAAAATTATAATCTGTTTTATTCATGGCGGGAATATCAATAGTATACCCCCCTGGTAATTCTATTTTAAATATAAACTCTTTAGCTTGACTGCTTGTTTTTGTAGTAAAGTTTGAGCAAGCAGAAACCGCACAATTTCCAGAAGGGTCGCAAGCTTTGATTTTGTAATAATAAGAAGTTCCATTAGTTAATGCATAACCTAAATTATCTATACTAATATCAACATTATGAAATGGCTTAAAATTAGCATTTGCTTGGAATCCAGAGCCCACATCATAAAGAGTAGTGTTTTTAGTTATGCATGTTGAATCATTGTTGTAAAAAATCAAGCTAAGATTAGAAGGCTCGTTAGTGTCTGTTCTAACAAAAGCCATGTCTGAAAGAGCTTCAACTTCACTAAACATAACAATTGGAGGGGTTTTATCAGTTGTATCTATTGAAAAATTAAATGCGCTTCCACAAATCGGCATAAACTTGCACATAGGATCATTACAATCAACTAATCCGTTTTCATCATCATCCACGCCGTTCATACACTCTTCAAAAACATTAAATCCAAATTTCTGCATGTTTTTACATTTAGGGTTTTTAATATCAGGGTCTGAACAATCAACAAATCCAAAATCAATTGTTCCAGGATAATAATAGCCAGGTCCAACATAATCTGAAGGATTTTCTCTAGAACCAGATTCATTTGCACTTGCCATAAAAACTTTCATTAAAGCTGTTTTATTATATTCTGAAAAAGTTTCTAAGCCCTGTTTTTCTACTGCAATCATGACTCCTCCAATATCCCCGCAGCTTAATTTTTTGCTTGTGGTTACTAATGTATTTGTTGCAGCCCAAGTTCCATTTATGCACCTCATTAATTGCTTAGTTTCTACAATTCCTTCACTAGTGTTTCTTCCAATATATTTAATTAAAAACTCATATCCCGATTCATTATAAGCTCCGCCAATAGCATTACAGTTTCCAGTATTTATTCCATCAGTATCTAAATACCAATAAAATCTACCGCTTTTGTTTCCTTCCCCTAAAATTTTCTGAGAAAAAGGATCCATATCATTTCCAATCATATAACCATTGCATAAAATAGATTTGCTTATGTTAAATATATTAACCCCGAAGTTAAATTCTCCATCACCAACTCTCATACCCATTCCAATTATGTCTACTGCTCCATTAACTCCTGGTTCTGCTTGCGGAGGACCTCCTGCAAAATTATCAGAATCATCTGCAAGAAAAATAATTTCTCCTTTTACATCTCCAAAATGTTCATATTCTGCTTTATCCATGCACCATCCAGAAGGTTCGCTTTCTGAAACATTATTATTAGCATAAGGGTCAGTTTCATAAACACAAGTTATATCTTTTTCATTACAAGCTGTTTCATTTCCATTAAACTGCCAGCAACCAGTTCCTCCGCCCCCACCAAAAAACATAAAAGTAGAAGGCTGACAAGTCTCACTCATATTTCTCCATTCACATAATCCTGGATCTCCTGCATTAGAGCACTCTGTTGAATTTTGAATACTCCAATTAAAACATGCAGCATTACACCAACCCTCTTCCATAGAATAATTATCCTGATTCCAAGTACAATTAGAATTTGATGCACACTGTGTTGAATTTAAGTTCATGCATTCTCCCCATGCAAAATAATCACACCAACCCATTGATGCATTATAACTATCATTAACCCAAATACAATCATTAGCAGAATTACATCCTGAAACATTTCCATCATATTGCCAACAATTAGCATTATCCATTCTTGTAATATTTATATCACATACAGAACCAGAAAAATCAGATAGATTTGTACATCCTGGTTCTGCACTGCATGCAGTCAAATCATTATCAAATTGCCAACAATTTGAACCAGGCATATCACACCAACCGATTGGATTCCAAGTATCATTCATCCAAGTACAATTCATCCCATCAAATGCAGGAGCACTATTACAACTAGTATTATCTGTATACTGAAAACAATCTCCTCCAAAACTAGCTCCACCGCAAAAATTATCAAAACCACAATCAGGGTCACTACAATCTGCCATACCATCATTATCATTGTCTACCCCATCAAAACAAACTTCTCCATCATATCCTTGAGGTTTGCATAATGAACTTGTATCATCCCACTGGCAGTTTAAATTGCTTGTGGTGCATGTTATAGGCTCATAGCAAGAAAAACAATCAGTGTCACAAGTTTTCTTTGTTTTATCAACACAATAGCCTCCTTGAGGATTCTGCGAATCATTAACCCATTTACATCCATTACCATCATTAGCAAAACTATTCTGACAAGCTTGCAGAGGGTTGCTCATAAAATCACAATCTCCACAATTAGCATTACAATCTCCTGCCCCTCCGAATTCCATTTCTTTAGGGTAATCGCACCACCCTTGTTTATTAAATGCATTAGAATCTGTTTTCCATACACAATAACCTAGTGCAGAACCTTGACATGATGATTGAGCAACAGATGTGTTTGTCCATTTGGTGCCATTTGATTGAAATTCACAAGCCCAGCAAGAAGTATCACAATTTCCCTTATTACCCATTCCTACACCATCGTCAATATTAAAAAATCCAGTCATTTCACACCAACCATCTTGTTTTAACATCCCTTCCTCAACATAAAATTCAGAATTCCAGCTTCCTCCTACAGCAATACAAGAACTCTCACTTCCAATTAATTCAAAGTCATTGTCTTCTCCAAACCCAAAAACAGCCTTTTCATTAAAAGTACAATTTTTAATAGGATATGAAGAATTATCCCATTTGCAAGGCATTAAATAGGTTTGAGCTAATTGCATGCATAAAGTATAATTGTTTTTAGATAAAGGAGCTTCACAATACTGGACAGGAGGCACAGATTTTTGCTGGCTTGAAGTTCCAACATCACAATGAGAACCTGTTGTTGCTGAGCTATTTTCCCAAATACAATTTGGAAGAGGCCCATAATTACAAGCTGATTTTAGTTTGATATGGCTGCAATTAATACTTATTGAGTTGTCTATATTTGTAAATCCCTGAGGCCCGCATATATCATGGCCTTCGCAATATCCTACTGGAAGATTATAACAAGCATTTTCTAAACTAGAATTCTCAACACCGTTTGTACCATTTCCTGCTTCACAATAAGCGCAGCCAGTTATATTATTACATATATTTTGCTGGTTGTCTGCAAAAAAACAATTGACTTTTTGTGCAAACATAAATCCTCCTTCACCTCCTCCCATAGAACCTCCAAAAGGCATTACACAATTTCCAGTTGCATTAATCCATCCTCCTGCTTCAAGACAAGAGTCAGTGTCATTAAAAAATTCAAAACCACCATAACCAACTTCTTCACATAATCCCGTTCCGCTAATATTCCATTCGCAAGGCATCATTAATTGGTTTCTTAATGCAGTACAATTTTCTTCATTTGTAACTTCACTGCACCATTTAGCATTGCACCATCCTCCAAAAGTATCATAAAAACATAACCCCCCATAAGCATTTTGGCAAGCTGATTGATTGTTGTCATAAGACCAACAACCTTTTTGAATACAACAACCAATATCTATTGAAGTTGCATTAGGATTTCTCATTTGAGCATCTGACAATGTTTTGATTGGACACTGAGGGTCTTGATTTGCATCATTTGGAGACCAAGAACATTTTTGAGAGTTTTCTCCTCCAGTACAACTTGCTTTATCTGCTTCGCTATTCCAACATCCACTGTTCATACCCATAAAATCATCAGTGCCCATACACCCACCTTGATATAACAAAGAATTATTCGGAGGAGGAGCATAAATTGTCATAAAAGGATCCCAGGTGCAATTTAATACAGTTCCTAATGCACTAGTTCCATTAATACAAGATTCATTATCACCATCAAATTGCCAGCACCGGTTTGGAAAACAACAATAACCACCATAATTACAAAAAGGATCATAAATATCAGTAATATTGATTGCAACTTCTGAAGAATCATCTGAAGCCCAGATGCAGCCACCTGCATTACAAGCAGCTTTGTTTTGTGATTCATATTGTTGGCAATCAACAAAAGTTGCAGGAACAAAATTTATTAAAAATAAGATAGAAAAAGCTAATGTAATTAAAACTAAAAATTTCTTAAATCTCTCTTTAAACATCTTAACACACTCTTTTTAATTTTTTTAAAATATTATCTTGTTTATAAATATTCCCTTTGCCTATAAAAATGCTTTGTTAAAAAAACAAACTTAAAATAAGGTTTTGATTTAAAAAATAAATAAAATTTTATTTAAAAACAATTTGCTTGTAATTATTTATAACAAACTTTAATAACTTTGTTGAGAATTAAAAGATATGCCTTTATAGTTCAGTTGGATAGAACACAACCTTGCGGAGGTTGAGACCTGGGTTCAAGTCCTAGTAAGGGCATTAATATTCTTTTGGATAATTTATTTCAAGAAAACCATACTGGTTAATTTTTTCTCCAGCATCTCCTCCCTTCTTTTTATCACCGCTGTTTTCAAATCCTGTTTCTTTTATTTCTCCTTTCTCATCACTGACTTTAGGAACATACTTTTTTAAAATTTCAGCTTTGTCTGTTTTTTCCCATGTAAAATCCCAATCCTCCCTGCCAAAATGGCCGTATATTGCTGTCTTTTTGTAAATAGGCCTTTTTAAATTAAGACTCTCAATGATTCCTTTTGGAGTAAGTTTAAAATTTTCATGAACAAGTTCAGAAATTTTTTCTTCAGGAATTTTATTTGTTCCAAAACAATCTATATTAATAGAAATTGGTTTTGAGATACCAATACAATAACTTAATTGAACTTCACATTTTTCTGCAATACCTGCAGCAACAATATTTTTAGCAATGTATCTTGCCATATAGCTAGCACTCCTGTCAACTTTTGAAGGGTCTTTTCCAGAAAAGCATCCTCCGCCATGCCTCCCGACACCGCCATAAGTATCCATAATAATTTTTCTTCCTGTTAATCCAGTGTCTCCTTCAGGCCCTCCAATTACAAACTTTCCAGTACCATTAATATATATTTTAGTGTCTTCGTCCATGTAATCCCTGCAAATAGGTTTTACAACTTTTTCTAAAATTTCTCTTCTAATTAATTCTTCTGGAACATCTTCTAAATGCTGCTGGGCAATTACAATTGCTGAAATTCTTTTAGGCTTGTCATCTTCATATTCTACACTTACCTGGCTTTTCCCATCCGGACCTAATTCTTGAATAATATTTGTTTTTCTAACAACCGCAAGCCTTTTAGTTAATTTATGAGCAAGAACAATTGGCAATGGCATTAATTCTTCTGTCTCATTGCATGCATAACCATACATTATTCCCTGATCTCCTGCTCCTTGTTGTTTATTGTCTCCTCTGCCTTCTGAAACTCCTTGTGAAATATCAGGACTTTGCTCATGAATGCTTGTCCAAACTCCTGCATCTTCATAATCCATGCCAAATTTTGGATTTGTATAACCAATTTCTTTCAAAGTATCTCTGGCAATTTTTTGTATGTCTGCAAAACCTTTTGTACTAATTTCCCCAGAAATATGAATGCTCCCTGTTGTAACCATGCACTCAACAGCCACTCTTGAATCAGGGTCTTGAGCTAATAAATTATCTAAAATAGCATCACTAATCTGGTCACATATTTTATCAGGATGGCCTTCTGTAACAGATTCAGAAGTTATAGTATAATTTTTCATAAAAAACTAAAAGTTACAGAATTTTTAAATTAAATTATGTTTAAAAATATGCTTTAATAATTATCATTCCATTCTGCATATACTTATTCACTCCTGCAGATACTTAATCTAGTATAAATTATTCCAGGGCTAGATAAACTAGGATCAACATAAATCTCGTGATATCCCCCATATCTTAAACTACAATTTTCAATAATTCCCTCTTTACTATATAAAATAGGGTCTTTTTCAATATTTTCCTCATCTTTTAAAAGTTGATAATAAATATCAAGTTCAAAACCTTTATCAGGGCTGTCTGGGTGAACATTCAAGCTTTTTGTTATTAATTGTTTAAAACTTGAATTAAGAACTTCGCATGCTGTTCTTCCATCTTTGCAATTTTGCCCTTTATAACAAGATTTAATTAATTCCTGTCCATTTTTATAACTAATAAAGGAATTAGCATCTTCACAATCAGTTGTGTGATACATACTTGCTGTTAAAAGGTCTGATATTTTTTTGCTTGAAGCTATGCTTGGCTCTCCTCTTCCAATCATTAATCCTAAAAAAACCAAACCAGCTACCATCACTATTACAACAATTAACACAAATCCTGCTGTCTCATGCTGTGCTTTTTTTGTTTTTCTTATTTTCATTTTTCTTATCTGCATCCCTTATCAGGGTCTTTTACTTCTGCTCCTGCCCAAAATTTAGCTATTTCACATTTTTCATAAGTAACTCCTGATTCTTGCTCTTTTCTGCATAATGCAATAAAACTATCAAAGATAGTTTCACATTCTATGTTTTTATCTTCTTTTGTATAAATAGTAAAAACATCACAATCAGGATAATTTGATTGACTGCACTCAACCCACTCATCCTTAGTTTTATTAAAAATATTTTGTTTTAATATTCTTAAACTAGAAAACTCCCAGAAATTTTTATAATTCTTATTATTCATTAATGCAATCACTTTATCTGCATCAACGCAATTACTTCTTGTTCCAGTACAAGAGAACTCAGGAGAATCTGCAAGATTTGTTATTGCTGATAATGTTCTTTCTTCTGCTATTTCATTTGCTCTTTTATATAAATTAGTATAAAAAATTGATAAAGCAAACAATCCAACTAATATGATAAATAATACAACTGCAACTAGCATAAATGACATTTCTTGTATCTTAAGTTGTGCTTTACAACTTACCTGCTTTCTCTTAAGTTGTGCTTTACAACTTACCTGCTTTCTCTTAAGTTGTGCTTTTTTCATTTTTTCTGATTTTGGCTAATATAATTTACAACCTCCTGAACCCTGATTTGTTGCATCAATAACTTGCGAATTTTTATAAAGATTAATTAAATTTGCAGAAGAGTTTACATCTTGAGATGCTTGCATCATATTTGTTAAAGGAAGTGCAATTGTTGAACTGCATCCTTGTGAAGTTGTTATATTAATCTTTCCAATATATACTTCACTTAATTCATTAAACTTATTCATTAGTCTTTTTATATTACATTCATAGATTTCTTTATTAGAAAAAATTGCAGCATAAATTAAATCACCAGTATAATATAAGTTTTCATTTTCTTTAACAACCCTTCCAATTTCATAAGGCTCCTCGCAATTAAAATCACACAGGTTTTTGACAACAATATCACAATCATAATCTCCAAAGCAAACACTAGTCATTTTACTGCAATTAGAAAGATCTTTTGAAACAACAACATTATTAAGATTTAAAGATTCAATACTTTTTTTAATTTTGTTTGGTGCACCATAAAAACAATAATCCTCAGAACTGATTACAATTAAGTCTGCAATTTTAAAAGGCATTTCAAAAGGTTTTGAAAACACAGAAAAACTTTTTCCTTGAAGTAAATTTTCTGCAAAAACATATTTTGTTTTTATTTGAACCCTTTCTCCGGGTTCACTAAATTTATTTCCTAATGATTTTTCTGAAAATGCAATAAATTGTCTTCCAAAAGGCTTGTTGCTTATTTCATCACAAGATAAATGTATTCTTGATTCTTTTTTAAAATTTAATTGCTTTGATTCCCCTGTTGAAATTCCTGTTTCGAGAGGGTCAAGTAATCCAATCAATTGCGCAGAAGTTTGTGTATTGACGCTGGTGGTTGAAATATCTGCAAATTTAAATGCACCATAGACAGCAATAAATAAAACAAAAGCACCAACTATTAATGCAAAAATCCAGTTAAAACCCATTTCAATAGCTTTTTTATTTTTCATTATATTTGTTTTTTAAAATTTCTTTTAACTTCTTGATTACTTTATCAAATTTTTCTTTTTTACTTAAAAAATAATCAAAATTTATATTCCTTCCTTCATATAAGCGCTTGTTTCTTTTTATCCTTAGATCATTCATTAGTAAAACCTCTTCTTTTTCAAAATCCTTGTAATTAGAAAGGTAATCTATCAAATCTTTATGTGAATTTTCTCCAATGCTTTTAAGACCATCTGCTAAAAGAAGTGCAGTTGCTAACTCCTTAATAATTTCATAAAGATTTTCAGCAAAAATTCCGGGAAATTCTTTGACATTTATGCGTTTTAAAAATTTCTCTCTATTTTCAACCATCCTTATGATAGATTTCACCTTTTCCATATCAGGAGTAATTTTAATTATCATTCTATAGGTTTAAAATATCCCTTGAGAACTATCCCATTCGCGAGATTATTTTTTAGTTCTTTTGGGATTTTTTTTATTTCATCAAACATTAAATGAATTTCCTTACCTAATATTTTTTCAAATTTTTTAATATTTATCTTCTTTTCCTCACCAATAATGAAAATATCAATATCTGAATTTTCTATTGATTCTCCCTTTGCATAACTACCATATAAGATAATTGCTTCTGGAGAAAGTTCTTGCCATAGGAAATCAATTAAACCAGAATTATGTAATTCATATATTATGCCAATCTTTTTATATAAGATAAATTCTTCATTATCCCTCAGTGCCTGATAAAAAGGGACCCCTCTTTTTTCATATTTCCTTATTAGCCCTTGCCCAGCAAATTTATTTAGATAATTCATAATAGAGGGGGGAGATATTTTAGTTAATCTTGATAATTCTCTTAATCTAAAACTTTCAGTAGGATTTTCGAGAAAAGTTCTTAAAACTTTATATTTGTTATAATTTTGTAACATTTATTATAATTTAATAACAATCGACATAATTTAATGACATATGTTATAATAAAATAACATCAGTTTATAAATCTTTGGTTAAGTTTAATATCTCTAATTAATTTTAACAAGCCTCATTCCAGGACCAAATTCAACTCTTAAATCTGCCTTACCATTTACAACCGGAAAACAATTAGGATTTCTTGTTTTTGTTAAATATTCTAGATCAATATGCTTGATTTCATGATTTGGCATTTTACATGCCTTGTCTCTAGGATAAAAAAACATATTATCCCCTGTATACTCCCAAATAGAAATTTCCTCATAAATTTCTTTTTCTAAATCTCCTCCGCTAGCATCTTTAGAAAGATTAGCAAAACAAACATATTTTATTTCAGAAGGAAGATTTTTATTTGTTATAGGAGCAGATCTTTCTTGAGAATTCCAAGCGCCATCAATATCATCTTGCAGATTATCTTTAAATGTCCCGATTTTTCCGCATTTTGAAATCTCTAAGAACTTGTTAATAACAATAAATGCAATAACAATAAAAAACACAATTAAAATTATAGAAAAGATTGTAGTAAATGACATTCCAAATATACTTCCTTGTGCTCTGTTACCTCTTTTTTCTCTCATAAATTATAATAAATAAGATAATTAATAAACATTCCTATCAATAAGAATTAAATCAAAATCAAATTAAAAATAAATAAAGACAGATTGAAACAATAAAATTAATACAATAATCTAAATCAAAAGCTTTAAATATTGTTATTACTAAAGAATAATTACAATATAAATTTGAAAAATAACAAAAAACAATAAAAATAAATATTAAACTTACTTAATAACAGAATAAAAAACAATATCAATATCATATATAATCACAATTCAAAATGGAAACAAGGCAACAGCAAAAACAAAGGGCTTTTCAAAAAACCCTTGCTGGAAAATTAGTTACTTTAGGTGTTACTTTAGTTGCAGGAATTGCAAGCATCTTGCCTCTTGGAGGCTGCGCTGATATGTTATGGGAACATATTGAAAATTCTTTTGGTGATAAGCCAGCAAGTTATTCAGATAATTCTTCAAATAATCCTTCAAGCAACTCTTCAAACTCATCAGGTGTAAGTGATTCTGATTTTTATACAGTTATGGGAATAGCAGCAAGAACTCAGGCATTAAAAAATCCGCGACTTACTCCTCAGCAAAGAGTAGATTTATCAGGGATAGTAGCTCCAACAATGGATAATCTTGCAGGAATTGCTGCTCAACAAGAAGCTTCAGAAGAAATTGCTAATGCAATTAGAGAAAGTAATAGGCAGAATAATTCTACTAATTATGGAAATCAAAACAATCAGAATGAACCAGACCCTTATAGGGGCTTGGAGTGGAATGCAAAAGTTGACGAAAGAATAAAAGCAAGAAGAGAAGCAGAAGCACGAGCAAAACTAGAAAAAAAGAATTTTGAACTTTTTACTCGCGATTCTTCTAAGGAGAAAAAAAGGATATTTAAGCTAAATGAAAAAAGGATGTTATGTATGAGTACTAATAATCCTCTGAAAAAAAAGTTAGAATATCAATTATATAGTCTTAAAATGATAGAAGGAAAGTGGTATTTGTATAAAATAGGAGAAAGGGAAAAGGTTCCTCGTATTTATGATAATCAAATTTTTTGCATAAATATTGGACAAGATACTTCAACTCCTAAAGCAAAAGAACTTGTTAAAAGAGGGCCCGGGATTTATAGGTCAAAATTATTTGTAGATGGAGAATCAGTAGCTTATCATGATTTTCAGATCTTAGAAGATTAAAGTTCAATATAACCAAGGCTACTTAAAACTTCATAAGGTTTTACAATTATTGAGCATGTATTTGGATCAGGCTGATTATTATATTCATCTCTGCATCTTATATAATATTTTTGAACTTTCCAATCTGCTTTATGCTCTTCATCACCATCATAAGGCATATTAACACCATCACTTATTTCAAAATTACAATCAATATTTGAGTAACTGCAATCAGTTTCTTCATTAGTTATTATTTTTAATGAAGTTCCTTCTTTATATGCTCTTACAACAATTGGCGCTTGCCTGTCTGTCTCAACCCAGAAAGTTGTATTAACATAAACTACATTATTTCCTAAATCAATGCACTTGAAATAATAAATATAATTTCCAGTTGGCAAGTCAAGTCTCTGGCTGTGCTTATTAGTATAATCAGAAAGTGTGCTTGTGTTCCTGAACATTATATAATCTTCTTCATCACCTGTTTCTGAATAATAACAAAATGCTTCTCCATTTTTGTAACCATTATCTGTTTCAACTGTTAAGAAAACAGGTATAGTGTCTGTTGCACCATAAATTGTTCCATTAGGTCCATATTCTAAAATATTTAATAGCTGGGTTCCAATAACTATATAACGATAGCTTTGGGCATTTGCATTCCTGTCTGTGCTGTCTCCTAGTGCTGGCTGGTCCTTGCACCTGACAAAATACTCATTTTCTTTTCTATCTTCTATTCCTGTTAAGGTTGTTTTGCATGCATAAACATAATCATTATTTATCTTCTTAACATCAGTTAAATCAGCATCACATTCCATTTCATTTTCCATTAAACTATAATCTTTATTTTCTCTTGACCATTTGCATTCTGCAGGCTCATTAATATAAAATCTTAGGTTTTCTAATGTTGTCTGGTTAAATCTTATTGGGGACTTGCTAGGAATACTAACATCAACAATTCTTGGAGGAGTAGTATCAGGCCCTTGTTTAACACAAAATTGTACTGCAAAAGAATCATCATTCACATTTCCATTTGCGTCTTGGCATCTTAAGTATAATGTAAATTTACCATCGTTTTCTAATTCAGGAACTTCAGATTTAATATTTGCAGGACCTGGTAATGAAAGTTTTTCAGTATGATTATATCTAAATAAATTGCTGTTGCCCATATAAAAAGTCATATCTTCAAATTTAGTTGTTATATTATAATCTATTTTACACTGGGCAGGCTCTCTAGCACCATTTGGATCTGTTGTTACAATTCCAAATTCTAGTGGTGTAAATGCTTCAATACAGCCATCTTCACTAGATTTATTTACAATTTTCATTCTTCCAGGCTCAACACCAGAACCAGCAGGACGTATTCTAACATCTTCATAAGACAAACCATTTGTTAATGGTTCCTCCCAAGGGCTGATTCCAGGGCTTTTAGTGTCATGAGGATTTTTCCATACACATTTTTTCTCTTTTTCATCTTGTGCATTAACAATATCACAAGCTTGTCCTAAACTTTTACAAGTATATTCAGTGCATTCTTCAAACTCATTGCATAATTCACAATCTCTTCCTCCAACAGGGGGTTCATAAGGCTTGCAATTAAACTCAATTGTTTCTGTACTTTCTTTTTTATACATTAATGCAAATATAATTGCACCAACAATTAATCCTCCTAATTGTTGACCATGACCAAATCCAAAAAACTCACCAACTTCTGCTCCAAAAGTTCCAGTTTCAGCACCCCAAATCCATGATGCAACCCCCATTGCTAATCCTAGTGCTTGGTCTGCATTATCTCCAATCATGCCTCCAATAATTGCCCCGATACCATAACCAATACCAAAATTTTTCAAATCCTGAACTAAACTCCCAGATGTTTTTTTAGGGTCTGGTTTTCCTCCTATAGAACTAGTTTTTTCCCATTTATCTCCATCTTTTTTATAAATATCTCCTTTTGTATTAACATACTCATTTTCTTTTCCTACAATTTTCCAAACTTCTACTTGCTCTTGGCTTTTTAAGAATCCTCCACCAATAGAAGCAGTTTCAGGTTTTTCAATGGTTTCCCATCCTCCATTAGCATAACCAAGATTAATTTGACCATCACTAGTTCCTAGATTTGAAGAAGGAATTGGGCTACCAATATCTTTTCCTTTATATGTTAATTGAACACTACCATCAGGTTTTGTATTATAACTATCATAAAGTTCTGTTTTTGTTCCAATAGTTACTGTTTTAGGGTTAGCTAATTTAACTACATTAGGATTATAAATCTCTCCAACTGCTGAAGGATTGTTAACTACTTTATCAAGGGCTCCTGAAGGAGTTTGTTGGCTTGTTTGTGGTGAACCAGAATTTCTTCTTGCATATTCATAATCAAAAGTCACAGAAGGATTGTTACTTCCTTTCATAGCCCTAAAAGCTTCAATAGCCTCTTGATCAGTATCAAATGTTATACTCCTCCTACTTTCAGTGTCTTCGATAATATTTCCATCTATTTGAAGGTCCGCATCAACACTTCCAATACCAGTTGCTAATCCAAGTTTTTTAAATAATCTTGATATAATTCCCCCGCTAGCTGTGTTTGCAAGTTCAATTGCTTTTGCTGTAATAGGTGCAGGTCTTGCCTTGTTTATCATAGAACTTGCAATACTATCTGAAAGCTTTGGAGCTCCGTTAATAGAATAACCATCATTTGTAAATCTCCCAGCAATATTAACATAAGCACCACAATCACCTAATGCAGTGCAAACTTCATTCATTTTTTCAGTATATTCTACTTCTAAACATTCTTCATTTTTAACTGCTTTTTTCCCGCCAATTAATTTTTTTTCATATTCAACAACACAAACAGAATTTCCCTTGCTGCATGCATTGCTTGCAGAACCATCATCCCAAAATCTTAATCCTGGAGGAACTTCTGGAAGACATATATTTCCCTCAAATGAAATACTTGATGAAGCTTCACTAGTTGCAAAACCAGTTATTGGAGCAATTGCACTTGCTGTAAAGCCTCCTGTATTTGAAGTTCCAAAAAGGGGTTGGCTTGTTGAAGAAGTTGAAGTTGTTCCTGCATTACTGGCTCCTGTAAAACTTGCACCACTTAACCAAAAACAATCTCTTTTATCTGTGTTTAAACAATCATCTTCTTCTGTTTGGTAAAGACAATCAAACCCTCTGTTTGCTCTGCAAGCAGCTTCATTAAAATCATAACCATCAACATTTGTCTGGCTTTCCAAGCAAACTTTCATTCTAAAATCATCACAAGGCTCTATTATTTCTTCTCCATTAATACATAAATGTCTAAAGTGTCTGCTTCCTACTGCATCACTTCCTTGTCCTGTAGAACTTTGAAAAACACACCAACTTTCCCCATTTTTATAAGTATTTCCATTTTGAGTATTATAACAATTTAAGTCTTTACAAGCAAATTCCC
>Ga0315550_1000492_pt1 | contig 24294 bp, 23 predicted proteins | sample SalMarSW160190MG_2_FD_203100 | JGI IMG/M metagenome (GOLD analysis project Ga0315550, IMG submission 203100) | Salt marsh sediment microbial communities from the Plum Island Ecosystem LTER, Massachusetts, United States - Salt Marsh Sediment SW1601-90 ... | reverse complement strand
CAGGAAGAAGCGCACTGTCATATCGGTGGTGCCGTGGACGGTGCCGACGAAGTAAAGCGGAGCGAACTCGACGCTGGCATAGTCTGGGTCATTGTCGTCCTGGTAGACCATGCTGCCCACGCGCTCTACCTCCACGGTGACCGTGCCCGTCTCGCCGGGGGCGATGGTTCCCTTCCCCAGGTAGATCGCCACGCCGTCTGATCCCTCTCCCTCAAAGTCCGACCCGACGTGATCGACCGGCGTCTCGCCCACCTTGGCGCTTATGTCAGACAGGTTAAAGTCGCCGTTGGGCAGGCCCAGATCGACGATTTCGATGGGGTGGGCGCCCGGATCGCACGTGAAGACGAGCCAGTATTCGAGCTTGACGGAGCCGTCGTCGTTGATCCAGACGTTCACCTCCATCTGGTCCAGGGAGAAGGAGTAGTCCTGGGCTTGAGCGGTAATGGGAGCGATCAGCAGGGCGACCAGGATAGGGAGTAGAATCAGAGTTTTCTTCCAGCGCATAGGTTTTCCTCCGTTCACCACTTGGGCTCCTCGACCATCTGGTACGACGCGCCGCAGTAGGGGCAGTCGACAAAGATGGCCCCTTCTCTGACGGTGATGCTGTCCTTGTTCAACTCGCCACCGCAGTTCTGGCACGTTATCTTTGCCAGCTCGATGTCACCGCTGAGGTCGATCTTTTGGACGATCTCGGTCTTTTGGGCCTCTGCCTTCGACCGGCGAATGCGCAGGAATACAAAGACGCCGACGGCTAGGGTGGTGATGACGAGGCCGACGACGATCAGTCCGGTTCCTATGGCCAGCCAGCCAGGGTCTCCCTGTGCCGGGTCGGAGGAGGCGATCACGAGCAGCACACCGAAACCGATCAGCAGGCATGAGACGATGACGCCCAGAACGATAAGGACGTAGGCGATGGTGTAACCGGCAGTCTTTTCTGTGGACATGGTTTGCTCCCTTATTATCTACGCATTAATTGAGTGGCGAGTTTCAGTATAACACCGCGCCGGAGGGCTGTCAATCGCTCGTGTGCCCCAGCGCGTAAAAGGTGGGTACGAAAAGCACTCGGCGGCCTTCTGCCAGCGCCTGGCGGTCGATGGCCTTTAGTTGGTGCATCTTCTCCGGCGAGAGGAGACCGGCCAGGTCGTGCTTTCGCATGGCCCATTCGGCTTCGAACCCGCCGTCTGGTTTGGCCGGGACATGCCACTGCCCGGCCATGGTCCCCACCACCGCTCGAAGTCCAGCCGCTGCAAAGATCTCTCCCAGCCGCCGCCCGATCTCGGGGTCGGCCCCCTGCCCGCGCAGCGCCTCCATCTGGCGCTGACCTAGATCGACCAGTTCCGGCGGGTGATCGATCCGCCCGCCGTAGTCGGGTTCGGCGCAGGCCAGCACGCAGCCTTTCGGCCTGACCACCCGTGCCATCTCCCGCACGCCCTGCTCTGGATCGGCCAGCCACAGGAGCAGGTAGTGGCACACGACGGCGTCGAACGACGCGTTGGGAAAGGGCAGCGCGTGAGCGTCTCCCCGGACGTAGGTCACGCGACTCTCCTGCTGCTTTGTTAAGGTCAGCATCGCCGGGTCGATATCGAGCCCGGTTACACGGGCGGGCGTGGAGCTGGCCAACTCCTCCGCGATGACGCCCGTGCCGCAGCCGACCTCAAGAATGTTCCCGGCCTGCCCGAGTCTAGCCTCTCGATAGAGCCAGCGGCGCGTCGGCTGTGTCCAACCGGCCTGCTGGATGAACCAAGCGTGCCAATCCCCAATCACGGGCGCTCTGGATTCTCCCAAATGGCCTCCCAGTCATCCCGCAGCAGGTTGCCCAAAACGACGTTGTACCCCTGGGCCGGAAGGGCGTCCCCGTCGGGCTCGACGTATAGGTGCTGGCGAATGGCCTGATCCTGTGGCAGGTCGGTCTCGGTCTCTATCGGGTTCACGTGCGAATACGGCGCGGCGAGATCCCAGACCAGCGTCAGGCCGTGGGCGTGTGCAGCGTCTTGAGCCTCCTGCAGGCTGTTTTGCAGATGCTGGGCTTCCTCCTCCGACGCGTCTCGTAGGGGGCTGCTCAGGGCGACGGCGGGAACGTCCATCTCGGCCAGGTAGGCCACCGTTTCCGTCACCGTGTCTGCGTTCTCCGGCGTGATGGGCACCTGGACGACGACGTAGATGTCGCCCGCGATGGCGTTGCGCAGACCGGCGTTTGCCTTTTCCCACGACTCTTCCACGCCGACGATGCGGTCGTGCACCTCGGGCTGGTGGGAGGCCAGCGTGATCTGCAGGTGATCCAGCCCGGCCAGCAGCAGCTCGTCCAGATATGCTTGATCCTGCAGGCAGCAGCCGTTGGTCAGCAGTCCTGTGACCTGTCCCAACTCCTCGGCGTACCGCACGATCTCGACCAGATCCTCACGCAGTGTCGGCTCTCCGCCGGTGAAGCAGACGTGGGGCACGCCCACGTCCCACAGCTTTTGCAGGACGCGCTGCCATTCCTCGCTGGTCAGCTCGCGACCTACCCGCTTGCGCGCGCCAGGATCGAGCGTGCCGGATGCGTCCAGGCGATAGGTCAGGGCCAAGTCGACGCGATAGGGGGCCGACGTCTCCGCCGAGAAGGGCTCTGCCCGCTCCATCCCCAGGTAGGTCACCGGATCGAGGTCGACGGTGGTGGCCAGGGTCAGGATGTGGTCGCGCAGTTGGGTGTAATCCTCGCGGGTCTGGGCCTCTTTGACGCGGTATCGCTTGGTGATCGTTTTGACCGCTTCTTCCTCGTCGGCGCCCTGGATCAGCAGGCGCGCGTACTCGGCGGCAGTCTGGTTGAGGTGCAGGACGGTAGCTGCATTAATGACCAGCAAGCCGCGTCCGTCGGGCTCGATCCGCAGGTGCAACCGGTATTGCGCCTCGGCATCGGGAGGGGTCTGATAATGCACGATTTCCTTAGAAAGAGGCTTGTGGGGCGTGAACCAGGATTTCAGTGTGTCGAATAGGGACATGGGACGTGCTCCTTCCAGCTGGTTGTATGTGGTACGACGTCAGTATAGCTTAACTTGGTGGGAAGGTCAATTGTTTGTCATTTCCCGTTTCTGTGCTATCATACGCTTCGTTTTCGAAATGGCTGAAGAACCAGAAATCTCACTTCCAACTGAAGAGCAGCGCCAGTGTCCTTACTGTGGCGCCCGGGTGGCCGTGATGGCAACGACCTGCCTGATGTGTGGGGCATCGCTTGAAGCGGGAGAGGCCGAGCCGGAGGAGAAGGAAGCTCCAGAGAAAGGCTTGCCCCGATGGACCAAGCCTCTTATCGTCGTTGCCTTGGCCTTGGTGTTCCTGGTGGTGGGGTTCTATGGGCTGTATTTGCTGATGAACGCTCAGCCTGAGGAGACATTGCCCACATCTACTGCTACACAGACGCCCACGAATACTCCGATTCCAACGCCTACGCGGATGCCTGCGCCTACCTTGACGCCGACGCCGTTGCCCCCTTTGACCTACCAGGTGCGGACGGGGGATACGCTCAGTGATATTGCTACCAGGTTCGATACCACGGTGGAAGATATCTTGGCCTTGAATCCAGAGGTACAACCGGAGTTTCTCTCTGTTGGATACGTCTTGCGCATTCCCGCCGGAACGCTTACGCCCACGCCTACGCCGACGCTCGACCCAAGTATTCCAACGCCGACGCCGGGCAATTTTGTCATTCACGTCGTCAAACAGGGGGATACGCTGGAGTCGATTGCCGAGGAACACGATGTGTCGGTCGCTCTCATACGCGAGGCCAATCCCGAGCAGTTACCCGTGGGCAGCGACAGCATATTCGTCGGCCAATCGCTCGTCGTGCCGTTGGGAACGCCCGTTCCCAGTCCTACGCCCACGGTGGATCCTCTGGCCACGCCGACGCCTGCTCCACCTTACGAGGCTCCGGCGCTTCTGAGCCCGCCTGATGGAGCGACCCTGGTGGGCGTTGAAGCGCCCATCGCGCTGCAGTGGATGTCCATCGCTGTGCTGCAGGAGGGCGAGTGGTACGAGGTGACGCTCTTTTTCCCTGACGGCACCACGGTGCACAAGTTCCAGACCCGTACGACAGTGTGGCGAGTGCCTTTCGATCTCCTGATGGAGGCGGACGGCGAGGTGCCCGAGTTTCGGTGGCAGGTGATGGTGGTGCGGGAAGTGCGGGATGAGGGCGGTGGGCTGACCTACGAGAAGGCGGGTCTGGTCAGTGAGACGCGAGTATTTGAGTGGATTAAGCCAACGCCAACGCCGACGCCGTCGCCTACGTCAGAATCCTAGGAAATAGAAAAGATGAAGCGCCGCACTCCAAAGAGCGGCGCTTGGTATCTTCTCAATAAATCGGGGCAGATGTAGGGCGGTTTTGCTAACCGCTGCCTGGTCGGGTAGCAAATCCGACCTACATTCGCCATTTTCCCCAGAATATTGAGAGGATACGGCGCTTGTTCTCTTGGGAATTGTTGGCTTACCAGGGATCGATCTCCCCCTGCAGAAAGCCGTCGATGTCGGCGGCGGCGCGCTTGCCGGCACCCATCGCGCTGATAACGGTGGCCGCACCGGTGACCACGTCTCCGCCGGCCCAGGTCTTTGGCTTTGTCGTGCGTCCCGTGTCTTCGTCTGCCACGACGGTGCCCCACTTGGATCGCTCCAGCCCGCCGGCATCTGCAAAGACGATGGGATTGGGGCTGGTGCCCAGAGCCATGATCACCATGTCCACATCCATGTCGAACTCGGAGCCTGCGATAGGGATGGGGCGCCGTCGGCCACTTTCGTCGGGCTCGCCCAGTTCCATGCGGATACATCGCATACCGCTCACGACCTTGTTCTCGTCGCCATAGATCTCGACCGGGTTGGTCAGAAAGTCAAAGATGACGCCCTCCTCTTCAGCGTGGTGAAACTCCTCGGCGCGGGCGGGCACCTCGGCCGGCGAGCGGCGGTAGACAATATGCACCTCAGCGCCTTCCATCTCCTGTAGCGCTTGCAGGCGCAGGTTGCACCGCGCGGCGTCCATCGCTACGTTCCCCGCGCCGATCACGGCGACCTTTTGGCCCACTTTGACTGGCGTGTCGTACTCGGGGAAACGGTAGCCCTTCATCAGGTTGACGCGGGTGAGGAACTCGTTGGCCGAGAGGACGCCGTTGTAGTTGATGCCGGGGATGCGCAGGAACGACGGCAGCCCGGCGCCGGTTCCTAGAAAGACGGCGTCAAAGCCTTCCTCGTTCAACAACTCGTCGATGGTGTACAGCCGCCCGATCACGGCATCGGTGCGCACCCTGATGCCCAGGCACTCGGCGGCGTAGTCGATCTCGGCGTGGACCACGCTCTTGGGCAGGCGGAACTCGGGGATGCCATACACCAGCACACCGCCGGGGCTGTGCAGCGACTCGAACATGACGACCTCGTGTCCTGCTTTTCCCAGGTCGACCGCGCACGTCAGCCCGGCCGGGCCGGTGCCAATGATGGCCACACGCTTGCCGGTGGACTCGGGGCGCTCGAGGGGGCAGGTGCGGTGGATCAACTCATAGTCCCCGATGTACCGCTCTAGTCTGCCGATGGCCACCGGCTTGCCCTTCTTGCCCAGCACGCACATGGCCTCGCACTGTGTCTCCTGTGGGCAGACCCGGCCACAGATGGCGGGTAGGTTGTTCTTCTCCTTCATTGCCCGGATAGAGCCTGCGATGTCGCCCTCGCGCAGGGCCTTGATGAACTCGGGGATGAGGACGCCCACCGGGCAGCCCTCCATACACTGGGGTTTCTTGCATTGGATGCACCGGTCGGCTTCCTGCTGCGCCAGCTCTGGCGTAAAGCCCAAGGCGACCTCGTCATAGTTCGTCCGCCGGATTTCCGGGTCTTGCGTCGGCATCTCCTGACGGGGGATTTTCATGCGCTCGCGGTTGGTCAGTTCAGTCACGTCAGCGCCTCCATCTTGCACTCGTGTTCCCACTGTTCGACGGCCTGCTTCTCCTCGTCCAAATAGAACCGCTGTCGCGCCAGCAACAGGTCCCAGTCCACTTTGTGCGCGTCGAACTCGGGGCCGTCGGCGCAGACGAACTTGGCGCCTTCGGTCAACTGCACCCGGCATCCGCCGCACATCCCGGTCCCGTCGATCATGATCGTGTTCAGACTGACGATGGTGGGCACGCCGAAAGGCTCTGTCGTCGCCGCGCAGAATTTCATCATGATCGCCGGCCCGATGGCCCACACGCGGTCGATCTGACGCTGCTCCAGTAACTCTTTGAGCGGCTCGGTGACCAGCGCCTTGCGTCCGTAGGAGCCGTCGTCGGTGCAGACGATAAGCTCATCGCTGACGGCGCGCATCTTGTCTTCCCAGAAGAGCAGGTCTTTGTTACGCGCGCCGATGATGGAGATGACGGTGTTGCCCGCCTCTTTCAGCGCCCGCGCGATGGGGTAAATCGGCGCGATGCCGACGCCGCCGCCGACACAGACGACGGTGCCAAAGTTTTCGATCTCGGTCGGGTGTCCCAGCGGCCCGGCAAAGGTGGCGAGCTCGTCTCCGACCTCGAGTGTGCCCATCTGCATTGTCGATTTGCCCACCTCTTGGAAGATGATGGTGATGGTGCCTGCGTCCCGGTCATAGTCGGCGATGGTGAGGGGGATGCGTTCGCCGTGCTCGTCGGTGCGCACGATGACGAACTGGCCCGCTCTTGCCTTGCGCGCGATCTCTGGCGCTTCGATGACCATCAGTTTGTTGACGTCGCTGAGCACTTTTTTCCCCAGAATCTTGTACACAGACGGCCTCCCTGTTTTGGTGGTGATGCTGAGAAAGGATACCCCCATATCGTCCGATAGTCAAGTCATCGCGCCTACAGCGCTCAATTTCGAGCGTCAGGTATCATCTCAATATCTTGGGGGAATGTAGGTCGGATTGGCAATCCGACTTACTCTTGCCCCTACTTTTTGAGAAGATACAGCGTCAGGCAGGAGGCAACGTGCTTTCGAATTCCCGATGAGGTGGAGAGTTGCGCGGACAAATGGAATGGGGTAGAATGTGCTTCGTCTTGTCAAAAGGAGTAATCAGATGAGAATTGTCCTCGATGCGATGGGTTCCGACAATCACCCGGCCGCTGATGTCGCTGGAGCGGTGATGGCGGCGCGGGAATGGGATGATGAGCTGATCATCGTTGGGCAGGAGGATATCGTCCACCGAGAGCTGGCCAACCACGACACTGCCGGCTTGAGGTTGGAAGTCGTTCACGCTTCCCAGGTCATTGAGGTGGACGATAAGCCCGCCAGGGCCGCGCGTGCCAAAAAGGACTCCTCGATGCATGTTGGGATGAACCTCGTGCACGATGGCAAGGCGGATGCCTTCGTGACGGCGGGAAACACCGGCGGCGTGCTAGCTGTGGCCACGCTGCGTACGCTGGGTACGCTGGGGCGTATACCGGGCGTGCAGCGTCCTGCGGTGACTGGTATCTTTCCATTGCCTGCTGGCGAAGTGGTGGTGCTGGACGTGGGTGCGAACGTTGACTGCAAACCCGAGTACCTGCTCCAGTTTGCCGTGATGGGCTCGGTCTATGCGCACGCCGTGTTGGCGCGTGAAAACCCGCGCGTGGCGCTTCTTTCGAACGGTGAAGAGCCGTACAAGGGGAATGCGTTGGTTAAGGAGGCGTACGTCCTGTTGGAGCAGTCGGATCTGAATTTCATCGGCAATCTGGAGCCCAAGGAGATCGTGTTCAACCGGGCGGACGTCGTCGTCGCCGACGGCTTTGCCGGGAACGTGTTCATGAAGACGTTGGAAGCGACGGTCAAGATGCTCACGGGCGCTATCCGCGACGAAATCAAGGCGGGCGTGATCACCTCGTTGGGTGGGCAGTTGGCGAAACCTGCGTTCAAGCGGCTCTTCAAGCAGTTCGATCCGGGCGAGGTGGGTGGGCTGCCACTTTTGGGGGTCAACGGTGTTGTTATTAAGGCACACGGGCGTTCCGACGCGCGGGCGATCAAGAATGCGGTCAGGCAGGCGCGCAAGGCCGTGCAGGGTGGCGTGGTGGAGTCAATTCGCAATGGACTGGCAAGGGAGTAGAGTGGAAAATGAGCGAACGTAAACGGGTCGTCATCACCGGGATGGGGGCTATGACGCCTCTGGCGCTGACGCTGGAGGAGACGTGGGAGAGTTTGTTGGCCGGACGTTCCGGTGTCGGGCCCATCACAAAGCTCGATGCCTCCCAGTTCCCATCGCGCATTGCGGGTGAGCTAAAGGGTTTTGACCCCTTGGATTATCTCGATCGTAAAGAAGCGCGCCGCATGGCAGGTTGCTCGCAGGTGGCCGTCGCGACGGCGCACGAGGCGCTGGCCGATGCAGGTCTCGACGTGCCCCTGACTGACGGGGAACACGTCGGCACGCTGATGGGGACCGCGGTTGGCGGTTTCGAGCAAGGGGTTGCCGCAATAGATACGTTCCGAGAGAAGGGGCTGGCGCGGCTTAGTCCATTTACCGGCATTTCGATGCTGACGAACATGCCGTCCTACCACGTAAGCCTGTGGGCCGGGGCCAAGGGGCCGATCAATACGATTGTCGCGGCATGTGCCACGGGCACGCAAGCCGTGGGGGAAGCTACAGCGACCATCCGCCGGGGGGCAGCCGACGTAATGATCTGCGGAGGGGTGGAGGCGTTGATGCATTTCTCCGTGATCGCCACCTTCTGTGCTATGCGTGGTCTCTCTACCCGCAACGACGAGCCGGAGAAGGCCAGCCGTCCCTTCGATGCCGACCGCGATGGGTTCATCTACAGCGAGGGATGCGCGGTCTTGGTGCTGGAGTCATTGGAGCACGCTCTGGCTCGAGGCGCGCGCATTCGGGCCGAGGTGTTGGGATACGCCAGCTCGGCAGACGCTTTCCACATTGCCCAACCTCATCCCGAGGGAGAGGGCGCGTGCCGGGCCATGCGTTGGACGTTGGAGAATGCGGGTCTTTTGCCCACTGATGTCGATTACATCAATGCCCACGGCAGCAGCACGCCGATCAACGATGGTACCGAGACCAAGGCGATAAAGAAGGTGTTTGGCGAACACGCTTATAAGCTGGCTGTCAACTCGACCAAGTCCATGATCGGCCACGCGATGGGCGGGGCCGGGGCTATCGAGGCTGCTGTGTGCGCGTTGACCGTCGAGCGGGGCATGATCCATCCGACGATTAATCTGGAGAATCCCGATCCGGAGTGCGATCTGGACTATGTGCCGGAGGGGGCGCGTAAGGCGGACGTGCGCGTGGCGCTCTCCAATTCGTTCGGCTTGGGCGGCCAGAACGCTTGTCTGGCCATAGGGCGTTTCGAGGAGTAGCGCATGCGCATTGTTCGCAACGAGCGTCATATCCGTGTGAGGAGTTTCATCGGCAAAAACGCGCCCTTGGTTGGCCTGGGAGCGTTGGCCATTGGTTTGATTCTCTCGTTCGTCAGGTCGGAGCAATTGCTGATCATGACCATATGCATGGTGGTGGGGATTGCCTTTTCAATTGTTGGAGGGATTTTTGCCGATCGCTACGCCGGTCCTCTTGCGCATCACGAGGCGTTGAGCGATATACTCAAAGGACTGGGCGGTCAATACGTGCTTGTGCAGTATCTGCTGCCTGCGCCTCACGTTTTGTTGGGGCCTGGCGGTCTCACTGCTCTAGTGGTCAGATCGCATGGGGGAGAGGTGGCCTTCCAGGAAGAAGGCCGTTGGAGACATCGGCAGCCGGGTAGGATTCTGCGGCAGATGGCGGGCCAGCCGGGGGTGGGAGCCCCCGATCTTGAGGCAGAGATGCAGGTGGAAAAGCTGGAGCGCTGGTTGGCCGACCAACTGCCCGATGTCGAGGTGCCCGTGCGGGCGGCCATCGTATTTGTAAACCCAGACGTGCAGTTGGAGGCCGACGATTCGCCGGTGCCCGCTTTCTATGGCAAAAAGATCAAGGCCTGGCTGCGGGGTCCGGGGAAGCGGTCGCCAATGCCATCCGATGTGTATCGCCAACTGGCTTTGGCGCTGGGCGTAGACGCGGAAGCGTGACTGACGCGTGAGGTCAATGGAAAAGCCCCGGCACATTTTGCGCCGGGGCTTTTTTTTGTGCGTTAGCCGCCTAACTCTTTGAGTTTGGCTTCCCACTTGGTGTAGAGTTTGTTGTAGGTTGCCTCGCTGATCTCTCCCGCAGCTAGCCGCATATCCAGATTGTCCAACGTGGCCTGGACTTCCGCGGCCGTCGTCGGGGTGGCCGCAGCCGCGGCCGCAGGGGCAGCCTGCTGCTGCTGCGGCTGTTGCATGCCTTGGGCCATCATCTGGGCCATGGTCATCCCCATACCCAGGCCTGCGCCCAATTGTGCGCCGGTGCCAGCGCCACCACCGCCGGGCTGCTGCGCGGCGTCGCGGATTCCTCGCGCTGTCTGGAACTGCAGGTAGGCGCTCATGTCGCCAATCGCGCCCATAGAAGCGGCCTCGTCGATGGCCTTGGCGGTCTCCTCGGTGGGCCCGAGATACTCGACATAGACCGAGGTTAGGGTGACGCCGCGGGCGGCGAACTCCTCGTCCGTCTTGGCCCGCACGCCCATCGTCAGCTCTTCCGCCATCCCGGCCAGCTCGATGACCGACTTGCCCATCTCACCGATTAGGTCGGTCAGCTTGGTCAGGATCATGGAGCGGAAGAAACTTTGGATGTCGCCCGTGCGATAGATGCCCTGCGTGCCGACGATCTTGTTGACAAAGAGCTGTGGTTCGGCGACTTGCACCGCATAGGCGCCACGCGCTTGCACGCGCGCCATTCGCAGGATGGGGTCTTTGATCGTGATGGGGGTTGGCGTGCCCCACTTCAGGTCGGTGAACTCGCGCAGGCTGACAAAGTAAACTTCGGCCTTGAAGGGAGTTTCGCCGGAGAATGCCTTGCCGATCAGGTCCACCACGTATGGGATGTTGGCCGTGGCGATCGTGTGTGCACCAGGCCCAAAAACGTCCAGCGCTCGTCCATCCCGGAAAAAGACCGCCGCCTGACTCTCTCGGACGATCACCTGTGAGCCGATGCGAAAGTCTCCCGAACCCCGTTCGGGGATGCGGTGCACCATCTCTGTGCTGGCTTCATCGACAAATTCTACGATATCGAAAATGCGTGCCATTATCACTTACCTCCTCAGTCTACTGGGTGCCCAGTATTACGTGCTCGCGCTCTTCGAAGGTGCTGTTGGCCTCACGGCAGATGTCCTGGACGATGCGGATGACCTCTTTCAGCCCTTCGCCGGTCTCAACGGCCTCTCGCAGACGGTCGTTCGCCGTGTCCAGCCGATCGACGTACTCGAACAGCGTGACATCAAAGTTGTACACCTGTTCCAGCTCGTCTTGGTTGATCTTTACGGCGTCGAATAAGCCGGCGTAGCCATAGCTGGCCAAGCGGACGCGGTCGATGAAGGTCTGCAACTGTGTCACAGCCCGGCCGACGTCGTCTACCAGATCGATCTTGCCGCTGTTGATCAGCTCCTGCTGCGCGACGTCGAGCCGCTTGCGCTGAGCGGTCATCTTTTCGGCCAGCGTCTGGCGCATCAACTGGTCCGCCTTGCGTCGCTCCTGGCGTTCCTGGTAGCCCTTCCAGCCGGGGATGATGCTTCCCAGCTTTTCGAGTAGATTGCGGCTACCCTTTACCTTTTCATAGATGTCTCCCACCATTTGCTATCCTCCTTAGTCTTGGAGTGATGACCAGCATGCTGGTCGCTTTCAATACCTATCTGGTATACGCAACTATCGTGTGTTAGGTTTCACCTCCTCGACCTGTCGAGCTAGAGTCTATTCGGTTTCTAACGTTGTTGCGCGCTTATTATAGTTTAATTTCCACTAAAAGGGAAATCTCAGCCCTAGCGCTGGCTGTGGATGCGGACAAAGTGGGCGATGGAGCGGTCGTAGGTGCGTTCGGCTTCCGGTGGGAAGAGGCAGCCGGGCAGTTCTCCCATGCGCCAGTGGTATTGTATGCATTCGCAGCATTTGCCCTTGTGCGAGCAGGGTTCGTAGGTGCACGTGCACCGGGCCAGATTTTCCTCTACTTTGCATTCCATATTTTGCCTCCGTAGTATACGTGGGCAGAGCATAGCATATAGCGCCAAATAACAAAAGGCTACCGGTTTCCCAGTAGCCCTGTGCTGTATGCCAGTATAGAAGCTTGTATTAGACCATGTTCTGGTCGACGTAAGTGACTACTTCGCCAACCGTAGTGATCTTTTGAGCGTCTTCGTCAGAGATTTGACCATCGAACTCCTCTTCGAGTGCCATGATCAACTCGACGAGGTCGAGGGAATCTGCTTCCATGTCCTCGCGAAAGCGTGCCTCCATCGTGACTTGGTCTTCCTCTACGCCCAATAGATCGACAATGATTTTCTTGATGCGCTCAAGAGTATCTGCCATTGGTTTTGCCTCCCTTTAATTTTCTTAGGTGGAGTGAATACCACCATATTCTACTCATAGGTGAAAGTTTGTCAACCGCGAGTTGACAAGCATTCCTACTACCGCTATCATGTAACCTGTTTTTAAGAACACTAAAGAATCTCTCAAGTTACGTAAGGAGTGCATGCACCGGCAGCGTAAACTGGATCACATTCGCATTAATCTGCAAAATGACGTTGACTCTAAAAATGTCTCATCCGGCTTTGAGCGTTATCGTTTTACTCACTGTGCGTTGCCAGAGTTCGACCTTGAGTCTGTAGATACATCTACAGAGTTATTCGGCAGGCATCTGGCGGCCCCTTTTTTTATCTCCTCGATGACGGGCGGCACCCCGGAAGCCAGCGTGATCAATCGGAGGTTGGCAGAAGCTGCTCAGGCTGCCGGGGTTGGTATGGGGATAGGGTCTCAGCGCGCTGCCATCGAGGATCCAACCTTGGCGGATACGTACCGCGTGCGCCATTTGGCCCCCGATATCCTCTTGCTGGCTAATCTGGGCGCAATCCAGTTGAACTACGGCTATGGTCTCGACGAATGCCGGCGCGCTGTCGAGATGATCGAGGCGGATGCGCTGATCCTGCATCTTAATTCGGTTCAGGAAGCACTGCAGCCAGAAGGGGAGACGCGCTTTGGCGGACTGCTGTCCAAGATCGAGGCGATCTGTCGCGCTTTGGAGGTGCCTGTGGTGGTGAAGGAGGTGGGGTGGGGTATCTCGGAGCAGGCGGCTTGCCAGTTGGCGGGCGCCGGGGTGGCGGCAATCGACGTTGCAGGCGCCGGCGGAAGTTCGTGGAGCCAGGTTGAGATGTACCGGGCCGTCACCGAATGCCAGCGCCAGGTGGCGGCCGCCTTTGTGGACTGGGGCATTCCCACTGTCGAGAGTCTGTTGATGGCCCGTCGAGGAGCGCCCGATCTGCCCATCCTTGCCAGCGGAGGCATTCGTGATGGCATCCAGATGGCCAAGGCGATTGCGCTCGGCGCGGCTGCGTGTGGCATCGCCGGGGCGTTTTTGCACGCAGCCGATGAGTCTACCGCCGCCGTTGCGGATCTCATTGCCGCGCTTGTGACCCAGTTGCGTGTCGCCATGTTCGCTGTGGGAGCCGTCGATATTGCTGCCTTGGGGCGAATTCCTATCACCACTGTGTCGTAGCTTTGGCAACGCTGGTGGGTTTTAAGGTGCGAGGGAAGGACTGCTTTCTAAACTTGGAAGTAAAGGAGATTGGTCTGTGACAGAGCAAGTTGACGTGGCCAGCGTGCCTTTTTCTCAACGGGTGCTGTTGTTGCCGCATTGCCTACGCCCGAGCCAGGACTGTCCTGGCAAGATGACAAAGCAGGGATTGGACTGCACCGGATGTTCCCTTACCGATTGTGCAATCTACAAGTTGCGCGCTGCTGCTGCGGACGCTGGCTATGGTGGCGTGTGTGTGGCTCCCGGCGGCCGGCTGGCGGTGCGCTTTTTGGCTGAGCACCAGCCGGCCGGTGTGGTTGCGATTGCCTGTGATAAGGAGCTTGAGGAGGGGTTGGAAGCAATAGCCCAGATGGATTGGGATCACGGCCAGCCGATCGTAGTCACATTTCCGTTGTCACAGGACGGGTGTGTGGACACAAAAGTGGATGTCGAGTCGGCGCGCGAGATCATTCTCAGCAATGGTCATCTAAAGCTGTGATCGGTGGCTGTGTGAAATCGATGGAGCAATTGTCCACTGGCACATCATTCCTCCCGGCCTATTTTGATCGCTATTTACCTCCTCTCGAGGCAGAGATGCAGGCTCTTATCAGGGCCTCTGATCCGCGCCACGCTGACTTTTTTGGCGTAATGCGTTATCATCTGGGGTGGGCCGACGACGCCTTCAATCCCTGCCATGCGAGTGCTGGCAAGCGGGTGCGCCCTGTCCTTTGCTTGTTGTGTTGCGAGGCCTGTGGTGGTAACTGGGAGCAGGCGCTGCCTGCCGGGGCCGCGATTGAGATCATGCACAACTTTACCCTCGTCCACGACGATATCGAGGATCGAGACGAGACGCGGCGTGGCCGTCCCACGGTGTGGGCATTGTGGGGAGATGCGCACGCGATCAACGTCGGAGATGCGATGTTTGCACTGTCTAACCTCGCTTTGCTGTTGCTCGTTGAGCGGGGGGTGCCGGCGCCGACGGTTGTAGCGGCTTGTTGTCTCTTCAATATCACCCAGTTGGCCCTGACCGGCGGTCAGTATCTCGATATTGGCTTTGAGAGTCGCGACCGCGTTTCGGTCGAGGACTATATCGCAATGATCGAGGGCAAGACGGCAGCGCTGGCGGCCTGTTCCTGTCAAATGGGGGCCCTCATCGCCGATGCTTCCGAGGCTCAGTGCGAGAGCCTGCGCAAGTTTGGCCGCCACCTGGGATTGATCTTTCAGATGCGCGACGATGTCCTGGGAATATGGGGTGACCCGGCGCTTACGGGGAAACCCGCCGGCGCCGATATTGCCCGACGCAAAAAGTCGTTGCCCATTCTTCACGGCCTGGAGCGGAGCGGGGTTCTGCGGAGGCTGTTGAAGCAGGATGAGTTATCGGCGTCTGACGTGGGCCGTGCTACGGAGCTGTTGGAGCAAGTGGGCAGTCGCGAGTACGCTGAGCGGCTGGCGCAGGAGCATCACGGCCAGGCACTGGCTGCGCTTGAGGAAGCAGGGTTGGATGGGCCGGCTGCCCGGGCGCTCTATGAACTGGAGCAGACGCTACTCAATCGCGAGAAATAATCTCAGTAGGTCCAGAATCACTCCAAGGGGATTGCCAAATTCCCGGGATTTCCAATCCCCGCTTACCCCACGCCGTTCCAGCAGTATGTGCAGACCTTTTCCTTCGGCAGGCCGATTGCGTCGATCATGTCCGACAGAGTTTGGTACTGTAGGGATGTGAGGTTCAGTCGGTGCCGGATGTGATCGACCATCATGTGGTGCTTTTCTGATTGTGGGTCGGCGTATTCTTCGAGCGGCGCGTCTTCATGGCCTTCCAGTTCGCGGATAGCTCGCCGCCCGGCCAAGTCCAGTTCAGAACGCGATCGAGAAAAGTTGAGAAACTTGCAACCATAGATCAGCGGCGGACAAGCTGGCCGCATGTGTACCTCTCTCGCACCATCGTCGAACAATCGCTGGACGGTCTCGTGTAGCTGTGTGCCACGCACGATCGAGTCTTCGCAGAACAACAAACGTTTTCCCTGGATCAGATCGCGGATGGGAATCAGCTTCATCCGCGCCACCAGGTTTCGGACGGCCTGATCCTGGGGCGTAAAGCTCCGCGGCCAGGTGGGCGTGTACTTGACGAAAGGGCGGGTATAAGGGATTTTGGCCTCGTTGGCGTAGCCGATGGCGTGGCCAATGCCAGAGTCGGGTATGCCGGCGACCATGTCGGCCTTGACGGTGTCGGCGCGGGCCAGAGCTGCGCCGCTGCGATAGCGCATCACCTCGACGTTGATTCCCTCATAACTGGAGGATGGATAGCCGTAGTACACCCACAGGAACGCGCAGATCCGCAGCGTGTCGCCCGGGGCGGTCCGCTGGTCGACGCCATCGGGCGTCAGTAGTGCGATCTCGCCCGGCCCCAGTTGGCGCTGAAGGTTATAATCCAGGTTGGGGAAAGCGCACGTCTCCATAGAGACGCAGCGGGCACCCTCTTTTTCACCGATGGCCAGTGGCGTGCGTCCCAGGCGATCGCGGGCAGCATATATCCCGTGGGGCGTCAGGAGCAGCAGGGAGCACGATCCATCGACGGCTTCTTGAGCGTGCCGGATGCCATCCTCAAATGTCGTTCCTTGAGCAATCAAGTTGGCGATCAACTCGGTCGGGCTGACTTCTCCACCGCTCATCTCTGTGAAGTGGGTCGTGTATCCGCTGAGGGCCTCGTCCACCAGTTGTTGGGCGTTGTTGACCCGCCCGACGGTGACGATGGCATAGTCGCCCAGGTGCGAGCGGACGATGAGGGGCTGGCTATCGGTATCGCTGATGCAGCCGATCCCCATGGTCCCAGACATTTTCGGAACGTCGCTGTCGAACCGCGAGCGGAACTGGGCGTTCTCAATGCTGTGGATGGAGCGGGTAAAGCTCCCGTCGTTCCACACGGCCAGACCGCCGCGCCGGGTGCCCAGGTGTGAATGGTAGTCTGTGCCGTAGAATAGATCTTGAACGCAATCTTGTTTCGAGACGACGCCGAAAAGTCCTCCCATAGGGTTTTCCTCCTTAGTAATTATTAAGCTTTCTCAAAGGCTCGCTTGCTACTCCCATCCACGACTGCCACGGGATAGTCGCCGCTGAAACAGGCTTGGCAGTAGCCTCCCGCCTCTTTGCCCACGGCTTCCTGTAGCCCCTCCAGGGAGAGGTAGCCCAGGCTGTCTGCGCCGATGTACTTGGCGATCTCCTCTACACTCATACGGGCGGCGATAAGTTCTTCCTTCGTCGCCATATCCACTCCCATGAAGCAGGGATGGCGGATCGGCGGCGAGCCTACCCGCATGTGTACCTCCGTGGCGCCCGCCAGACGCACCAGGGACACGATGGGGCCGCTGGTGGTGCCGCGCACGATCGAGTCGTCGACCATGATGATGCGTTTGCCTTTCAGGTCGGGCAGGGGGTTGAATTTGAGCGCCACCCCCAGGCGGCGCAGCCGGTCGTCGGGTTGGATAAACGTGCGTCCAATGTAGCGGTTCTTGATCAGCCCTTCGCCGAAGGGGATGTCGGAGGCATTGGAATACCCGATGGCGTGGGCGGTGGCCGAGTCGGGCACGCCGATGACCATGTCCGCCTCGACGGGGTGTTCTTGCGACAGCAACTCGCCCAAACACCGGCGCACGCGATGGACGGAGCGTCCCTCCAGCACCGAGTCGGGGCGGGCAAAGTAGATGTACTCAAAGATGCACAGGGATGGCTTCTCCGCGGCTTCCATTCCCTGCCACGCCGTCAGGCCGTTTTGGTCCAGCCGCACGATCTCCCCTGGCTTGATCTCGCGGACGAAGGTGGCACCGATGGTCGCCAGGGCACACGTTTCCGAGGCGACCACCAGGCCATCTTCGTTCAGTCGACCCAGGCACAGCGGGCGGAAACCCCAGGGATCACGGGCTGCATAGACCGCCTCTCGCGTCAGGATCGTCAGCGCGTAGGCGCCCTTGGCTTTGCACATAAAGGCGGCGATGCGCTCGTTCCACTTGCCTCCCGGCGCGCCGGCCAGCATCTGGGTGATGATTTCGCTGTCGGATGACGAGACCAGTCCCACGCCCCGGTCGAAAAGCTCCCGACGCAGGGTGGGGGCGTTGGTGAGATTGCCGTTGTGCGCGATACCCAGCGGCCCGAGCGCGGTCTCGATCAGGTAGGGCTGCGCGTTGCGCAGGTAGGATGACCCGGTTGTGGAGTAGCGGTTGTGTCCTATGGCCAGGTGGCCCTTGAGGTGGCCCAGGTTTTCCTCGTTGAAAACGTGAGAGACGAGGCCCATGCCCTTGTGGATGTGGGCGATGTGGCCGTCGGAGGTGGCGATCCCGGCGCTTTCCTGGCCGCGGTGCTGCAGGGCGTAGTGGACGAAGAAGGCCATGCGGGCGACTCGCCCATCCGGGGCGTAGATACCGCTGATCCCACAGGCTTCTCGTGGTTTGCCGTACATATTATTCGCCCAGCAGTTCGGCATCGGCGTCGAGGAGTCGTTGGCGTTGCCCGTGTTGTGTTGCCTCGACTTTTGCGCGCAGGCCCGGCTCTGCCAGGCTCAACACTTTTGCTGCCAGCAGCGCCGCGTTTTCCGGTTCCAGCACCACCGCCGGTGCGACGCCGGAGGGCGTACGGAGTGAGGAGTACACGTCGCTGCCGGCGAACTTTTCTGAGTGAGGCGGGCAGGCGATGACGGGCGTGCTCACCTGGGCATCCACCAGGCCGCTCAGTGCGTTGCTGCGACCCGCTACGGTGATATACACTTTGGGTTGGGGATCGGCTTCGTAGGCTTCCAGCATCTCCAAGACGTAACGGGGCACCTTGTGTGCCGATGCGACGCGTGCTTCCCAGGGAATACCGAAACCATCCAGCGCCTGGGTGATCTTGGCGCTGAACTCGGCATCGCTGGGCGATCCCATGATGACGACGACTAGCATAAGGTTCTACTCCTGTTTGTAGTGAGCCACGAAACGCAGTGGAGTGGCGTAACGCGGCCCATCACCAGTCCCACCCCCGCCCGTAATCCCCCACCGGATAAGCGCGCCAGATTTGCGCTAGCCACTCCTCGCCCTGTGTTTCTGCGCATTCGTGAACGCTCGACCAGGGCCAACTGGACATCCGATCTGTGTATCCATGCTTGACCGGGTTGTGGTGGATATAGTTCACCGTGGCGAAATAGTGCCGCTTGCTGCGCATCCGGCGGTCGCTAAAGCGGTACCAGACTTTGCGCCCGCGTTGCCGATGGCGACCGTTGATGGCTGTAGCAGTCCGGCTGTGCAACAGACGCAGGACCTCGCTCACGACGCGCAAACTCTCCGCTTCCATGAGAACGTGATAGTGATTGGGCAGAAACACCCAAGCTAGATACGGCAGATCGGCTGTGGAAAACGCGTCGAGCACCTGGTCTGCCAACCACGAGAGATCGTTGGGCGTATCGAAAATTGGCTGATGTTCATAGCAGGCGCTGGTGATCAGGTATACCCCGCTTATATCCCGCAAGTGAGGCGGTGCGTGCAGGGGAAACCCACGGTCTCGACGTTGTTGCAGGATGCGCTGCTGTTCTTCGGGCGTCATTTTGCGATAGTCGTACATGGGCTTGTGACCGATTTGCGAACGACGGCACTCCGCTTCGCTGCGTGCCTGACTACGAACGGCGTGCCTGACTACGGATGGATCTATAGATATGTCTTGAGCGTCTCGATGATCCGCGGGCTGGCCGGATATGTACCCGGCTCGAACGTCTGGCCGGTGAGCATCTCGTACAGGGCGATGTAGCGCTCGCTGACCTGGGCGATCAGGTCGTCCGTCGGCTCGGGCGGCTCGCCCTCGCCGCGATACCCGTGGTCGGCGTACCACAGGCGTAGGAACTCCTTGTCGAAATTCTCTGGCTCTTCCCCGCTTGCCATCCGCTCCTCGTAGCTCTCGGCCAGCCAGAAGCGGCTGCTGTCGGGCGTGTGCACCTCGTCGATGATCATTACCTGGCCGTCGGGAGCGCGCCCAAACTCGTACTTGGTATCGACCAGGATTAGACCACCTTGGCGGGCGATCTCCTGCCCGCGCTTGAAAATCGCCAGCGCGGCGGCCTGCACCTGTTCCCAGGTGGCCTCGTCCAGCAGCCCGCGCTCGACCACCTCCGCGCAGGTGATGCGCTCATCATGCTCGCCGGCGCGTCCCTTGGTGGTGGGAGTGATGATGGGCTCCGGCAGCGGCTGGTTCTTGACCCTCCCGTCGGGAAAGTCGTAGCCGTAGATGTGGCGCTCGCCCAGCGAGTAGCGGTACCATAGCGCGGTCGTGGTCACGCCAGTGATATAGCCGCGCACGACCACCTCGACCGGCAGCGTCTCGCACCCGACCACCAGGCTGGTGTTGGGATCGGGCACGTCGATGACGTGGTTGGGGATGATGTCGGCCGTTTGCTCGAACCAGAAGGCACTGAGCTGATTGAGCACCTGGCCCTTGAAGGGTATCGCCGTCAGGATACGATCGAAGGCGGACAAGCGATCGGTGGTGACGATCAGCCGCCGTCCATCGGGCAGCAGGAAGGTATCGCGCACCTTGCCGCTCTCACGGCCATAGGGCCAGTCGAGTTCGACACCCGTCAGGGCCTGGGGGATGTGTTGCTTTAGTGTATCTCGATTGAGCATGATGATCATCGCTCCTCTACTAGTTTGAACGAGCTAAAGAACCCGTCGATGACTCCGGCTGACACGCTGACATCACTGGAGCCGCTCACTTGGAGTCTATAAAGTCGCTCCTCAACCAGGTAAAGCTTGATCTCGTACATTAGTCTGCCTTCTAGGGTTTGATTGGTGAAGACGACGTGTTTGCCGGGATGCTCCCCCAGTGTAATTGTCGCTTCGTGAATGTAGGTGGCATCATTCCCAGCTATCTCGGATATCGTCTCTAGAAATACCATCTCGACAGCATCTTGATTCGATGGAGCTGCCGCAAGGTCAGAATAGCCAACCAGGTAGGTAACCCCATCTGCAGTAGTCTGGTAGAAAGCGAAGCTTCCCTGCTGTTGTAGCTCAGGTGTTCCGGGCATGCGGATTGCAAAACCACCTTGGGTGGAAGTGAGCGCTTCCCAAGAAAGAACCGTCTGTACATCTTCTAACATGCCCTCGGCGATCTGTATTTCCTCTGGGTCGGTTTCTAATTCCAGGAAACGATCCAAGTCGGTGGCGGCGGCTTTGAAATCGCCCAAGTTTTTATACACCATGGCGCGCAACACGTAGCTGCCGGGGAGATGGGGAGCTAGCTCAATGGCCATGTTTAAATCTGCCAGGGCTTGCTCATGTCTCTCCAGACGTGTATAGGCCTTGGCTCGCGACTGGTAGTAAAAATAGTATCTATTGGGTTCGAGCTCGATAGCTCTGTTGAGATCGGTCAGCGCCTCTTTGTAATTTTCCATCTCGAGCTTAAAGGCCCCCCGGTTGTAGTAAGCCTTCCCATACTCAGGGTCCAGTGCGATGGATTCATCGAGATTTCTCATGGCTTCTTCGTAATCCCCCAAATGACCAAAGATCAAGCCCAGTGTATTATAAGCGACTGCCAATTCCGGGTTTAGCTCAATCGCTGTATACAGATCGTCGAGCGCTCCTTGAAGATCATCTAGGCGGAACTTGGCGTAGCCTCGGTCGGCATAGGCGTAGCACAGAGTCAGCGGCTCGGGGTCTAGTTCGATAGCTCGATCTAGGTCAGCGAGGGCCTTTTCAAAGTTGCCCAGACCGTTGTAAGCCTGCCCGCGTCCCAGGTAAGCTTCTGCCTGGGCCGGGGCAAGTTCCAGGGATTTATCAAAGTCGGCAATGGCTTTTTCGTCTCTTCCCAACTTGTGATATGCGTGGCCCCGGTTGTTGTAGGATGCGGCGTGGTCGGGTTCGAGTTCGATGGCTACGTTCAGGTCTTGGATGGCCTTCTCATACTCTTTTAGATTAATATAAGTCACGGCCCGATCTTGGTAAGCCAGCGCCATCTGCGGGTCCAGGGCTATCGCCATGCTAAAGTGTTCCAGGGCCAATTCGAGATCTCCGGCTGCATAGGCGATGGCTCCCATGTCGGCATGTTCCATCGCGGAGAATTCCGATTCAATCGGCTTTGCACACCGAAAGCCGATTGTGCTCACTTGGCCTCGCGACTCGACACCATCGCGGTAGACTGACAACAAATGATCTCCATGAATGTTCCAGGCACCTCCGCGCGTTACTCGATACTCCGTGCTGGATATGACCTCCCGGCCGTCGTCGGCAACGTAAGGGTAATCTGCGTACTTTGAATGTGTCCACTCTGACACGTTGCCAGCCATGTCGTACACCCCATAGGCACTTGTGCCATCAGGGTAGCTGCCGACCGGCGCAGTTTGTGCGTACCCATCGTCGTATTCAGTGTTGGCCCACTCAAACGGGCAAGTGGCGTCGCAAAAGTTGGCACGATTTCCATCAAAGGTGTTGCCCCACGGATAGATGTTACCTTGAGGCTCTCTGGCGGCCTTTTCCCATCCGGCCTCGCTGGGCAACCGTCCACCGCGCCACGCACAATAGGTCTCAGCCATCTCGCCGCTGGCGCAGACCACGGGATGGTTAGACTTTGCGGGATCGTCGTAGGTAGGATCCCCATAGTGGCATTGTGTTGGTGGTATACATTCGCCCGCGACGACGCATTCGGCATACTGGGCGTTGGTGACTTCGTACTGATCGATGTAGTAGGCCTTGAGCATCAAGGTATGTGGCGGTGCGTCTGTATAGGCTTCGTACTCGCACGTTTCGTAGGCAAGTTTTTGGCACTCGGCATAACCTGTTTCGGGATCGCTCCCCATCTCGAACGGTCCGGCAGGAATTAACACCATCGTTACTCCGTGCATATCGATAATCGTTATAGGTTCTATCGGGGGTGAGACAACAGCACCCGGGGTAGTGACGAGATCAGTTGTCGGCGTTGGTTTTGGTGTGGCCGTTGGTGCTGTCGTCGTGGAGCCGCTGTGTTTGTGGGTACAGTTGCCCGTTGTGAGGGCGTCGCATACTCGCAAGCAGATATGAGCAGGCTTGCCACAACAACTTTTGCCAAGGCTAAAGATGATTTTCTAAAGCTCATATTCTCGGTTCTCATCGTTTCCCTTTCTGACAAGTCAGCTAGAACGTTGCTGCGTAACGCACCCCTTGTACGTACAGCGCCAGGCCCGACTCGCCGCCCTCGCCGCGGGCGTAGCGTGGGTGCTGCTCGGGGTAGACATGGTCCTCCGGGTGGGGCATCAATCCGAAGACATTGCCGCGTTCGTTGCAGATGCCGGCGATATCTGCCACGGAGCCGTTGGGATTGGCGGGGTAGCCTGCCGGCCCACCGTTTCGCCCTGTATAGGTCAGGGCGACCTGATGATTGGTTCGCAGGCCCGCCAGTGCGGCATCGTCGCGGGGGACGAAACGCCCCTCGCCGTGGGCCACCGGGCAGTAGATGCGCTCCGTCAGTCCTTTTGTAAATACGCAGCGGCTTTTCGTGTTGGGCTCCAGCCACACCCAGCGACACTCGAACTGGTTCGATTCGTTGCGCGTCAACGTGGCTCGAGCTCCCGCCTCCGGCGGGCCGGGCAGCCAGCCGCTCTTGACCAGTGCCTGGAACCCGTTACAGATGCCCAGCACTGGCTTGCCCGCCTCGATGAAGCTGGCCAGCGCGTCTTGGAACAGCCAACGCAGGTCGGAGGCCCATAGTCGCCCGCCACCCAGTGCATCGCCATAGGAGAACCCGCCGGGCAGGATGAACATCTGGTAGCTGTGCAATTGGGCGGGTTGCTCTCGCAGCGCGTTCACATGCATGATGGTCGGCTTGCCGCCGGCCATTTCTATCGCGTTGCTCGTCTCGACGTCGCGATTTGTGCCTGTGGCGTGAAGGATTAGTACCTTTGGTTGTCTCATTCGTTTTCACTCCGTTGTGTCACCGGCGGAGACGTAATAACGCTCCGGGTGCGTCTCATAGTGGGAAAACCACTGTTCAAGCTGTGATTGGATGGCCTGTATCCGTGGGATGGTGTAAGGGTCAAAGTCGGGCGAGAAAGGCGATGGGCACGGGAGGGCCCCCAATCTCACGACAGCCCCGTAGCGGTAAGATAGATCTGCGGATTTCGAGTATCCCTCCGCGACCAGCGACTCGTCGGTCGGGTAAATGCCGTTTGGCAGGGCCAGGGAGCGCACGGTGTATCCCGGAATCAGCGCCTCGATGCGCGCTTTGGAGACCGCGAGCTCCCACTTGACTTCCTCGCCGGTGATTTCGCTCAGAATCGGATGGGTGATGGTGTGGCTGCCGACCTCAAGGCCCCAATCGACCAGGGCGCGCACTTTTTGGACGGCCGAGTCGGGCTGCCGGAAGAGTGGGGCGCCGGGCTCGTCGGCATTGCGCAGCAGGACGAAGAAGGTGGCCCGCAGCGGCCAGTCATCGCTGTATTTCTCGTGCATCTCTAGGAGGATGCCCACTGCGCAGTCGGGATCGATGGTGCCATCTTCTAAATAGCGAAAATGTCCGGCGGTAGAGTCATCGAAGGTGAGCGTGATGGGCCGCCTGCCGGGCGGCACGTGACCCAGGTTGCCGGTCGCCACGTCGATCAGGTTGACTGGGTAATAACCGTGGGTCACCAGGTATTCCAGGTCGGCGCGCAAGTTCTCCGGCGTGCGCCGCCAGCGGCCCTCCGGGCGGCCGATCACGTGATACACCAGCACCAGGATATCGCCTTGTGGGTTGGGGGCGTGAAGTTGGATATCGGGGTG
>Ga0315550_1000491_pt1 | contig 24315 bp, 24 predicted proteins | sample SalMarSW160190MG_2_FD_203100 | JGI IMG/M metagenome (GOLD analysis project Ga0315550, IMG submission 203100) | Salt marsh sediment microbial communities from the Plum Island Ecosystem LTER, Massachusetts, United States - Salt Marsh Sediment SW1601-90 ... | reverse complement strand
CGCGTCGGCAACAGGCCCAACTTGTCCATGTTGAGCACGTTGGACGACGTGCCCAGAATACGGTACTTTTGCGTGTGCGGCCCCTGCGCCGCCTGGAGGATATCGTAGGATAGCTGTAACAGCGCGTCGGGATCGGCCACGCTGACACCCTTGGTGCCCCGAATGGAGAGCGCCTTGAGCTTTTTCGATCCCCACACCGCGCCCTGGCCGGTACGGCCCGCCTTCCGCCCGTCGTTGCTGACGTTGGCGATGCGCGATAGGTTCTCGCCGCCCGGCCCGATGCAGGCCGAGCGGATCTGATCGTCCCCGTACTCGTCGCGGATCGCGTCCTCGGTCTCGTAGGTGTTCAGGCCCACGAGGTTTGAGGCGTCATGGAACGTGACCCTGTCGTCGTCGACAAAGACGCGCACCCAATCCTCGCTGGTACCGTGGATGACGATGCCGTCCCACCCGGAGCGCTTGAGGGTGACGGCGAGCCAGCTCCCCGAGAGGCTGTCACCGATAAAACCGGTCAGTGGCGATTTGGACGCCATGCCATACTTGCCACCCACCGGCACCGGCGTCCCGGCGAACAGCCCCCCGGCCATACAGATCACGTTGCCGGGGGAAAGGGGATCGCTGCCCGGTTCGATGTTCTCCCAGGCCAGCCGGCTGGCCATCGCCACGCCGCCGATGTACATCTTGTACCAATCCTCAGGCTTTCGCTCGACCCACGTCTTGCGCTCCGTCAGGTCGATGTGCAAGATTTTCCCACTGTAGCCATACATAAGCCTAACCTCCTGCTGATACAGACATCAGTATGATTCGATCTCCATCACTGGGACACGTGTCCATCTGATTCGGCTGAATCATGTGCTTGGCGTTCAGGTTAAAAATGTTGGGGGGATGCAACGTCTCGCCGTCAGGCTTGATCACGTTGCCGATCATATCGGGGTATCTTGTACTCAATAGCCGGACAATATCTCTAAAGGTAGTGTTCTCTTCCAACTCCAGCGATAGCTCCTTTACCCCTGCCGCAATCCGGGAGAGGCCGAAGAGTTCCACATAGACATGCATCCGCTTATTCGCGCTCCTTGGCCGTCAGGTCTTTGAAAAAATCCAGAATCGTCCTTTCTTTGTAATCCCTGAACTCACCGGCGTCGAAGAACACGCCGTAGCACGTGGGGCAGCTTTCGTACCAGATGTGAGGCTGTTCGGCGTCCACCATGCGTATCATAGATGTGTGACATACGGGGCATTCGATACTGCTAACCTCGTTATACGCCGCGCCTTCTTCAAGAGTGCCCACATCGATACGCTCCGAGCCCTCGAGAGCCTTCAAGTGCTCTTGCTCCCGCAGATCAAACCAGAGCCCCTTGCAATTCGTACAGCGATTCACCTCGATCGACTCGTAAACCACCACTTCCATAGGGGATTGACACTTTGGGCAAACCATGACAATCTTCTCCTACGAGGCATTAGCGACCTGCTTAGTCACGCTAACTCTGATTATAGACAAGACGCGCAATTTGGCAAACCAGCACCGAGCCATCCACTATTATCGACGACGTGTGAAACCAGTCAGGGAACCGCCGAAACGAGCGCCTCGGCCGCCGCCTGGAACAACACCAGGATCGGATTGGCAAAGATCGACAAGGCAAACACACCGGTCACCGCGATCCCCAACGCAACCACCAGCGTCGGCGGAACAGCCAGGCGCCCTTCAGTTAGTGGCGCAGCGACGAACAACACGCGCGCAATCTGCCACACGCAGGCCAGCGAGATGCCGCTGCTGACCACGCCGACGACGGCCAACCAGAGCAAACCCGCCTGTATCGCTGCCGAGAACAGGTACAACCTACCGACAAAGCCAGCCAGCGGCGGGACACCGACCAACGAAAGCAGACAGATGAGCAGCGGCCAGGCCAACTCTGGCGCGCGCCGGTGCATCCCGGCATAGTCATTGATTTCGTACGAGCCGGTGTGCTCGAACAAGGCCAGAACGGCAGCCAATGCCCCTAGGATGCTCAGTACGTGGGCCGCCAACGCGAACAGCAAAGCGACCACGCCTCGTTCAGAAACGGCCACGATCTCGGCAAGCGGACGATCAGTCTGGGCGACGCCAAAGTGGACCGTGATGCCAATCAATAGATAACCGAGTTGCGCAATACTGAGATAAGCCAAAAACCGCTTGACATTTCGTTGCCAAAGTGCGACGAGGTTTCCAACGAGCATGGTGAACGAGGCCAACGCACTTAACAAGGTGCCAAAGTCGACATCGAGCGTCTGTACCCCTATCGGCAGCACGGCCACCAGCACGCGCGTCAGCCCGGCAAATCCCATCAGCGCAGGCGCTACCGTAAACAGCGCGACGACGGGCGCTGGCGTGCCCTGGCAGACGTCCGGCGCCCACTGGTGAAAGGGGACCAACGCCAGCTTGGCCCCAAATCCCGCCACCATCAAGACCAGCGGCGGCAGGAGCAGGGGCCTCAACCCAGCGCCCGATGCGCCCAAGGCAGCAGCGATAGTGGCCAAGTCAGTAGAGCCAGCCACGCCGTAGAACCACGACAGGCCATAGAGCATCATCGCCGAGGCGACCGTGCCGTACAGGAAATATTTCGCCGCCGCCTCGCCGGCGTGGGGATCAGCGTGCAGGTAGCCGATGATGATGTAGGAGACGACGCCAAACAGCTCAAAGGCCAGGACGATCACGACCAAGTCGCGCGCCGCGCCCACCAAGCAGATCGAGAGCGCCGCCAAGAGCAGCAGGGCGTAGAACGCCCCATTGTTGCGCCCGCGGCGCATGCGGATGGCCTCGCTGGCGATCAGGACGACGAGCCCCGTCGCCAGCAGCGCCAGCGCTTTGACCACCAGCGCAAAGCCATCGCAGGCCAGCACTCCCAGCAGCCGCGCCTCGTGCCCCCACAGCGTGACGACGCTGACGTATGCGCCGAGCAACCCCGCCAGAGCGACGTAAGACGTCCAGCGGCTGGCATCCCAATAAGGGCGCAGCCCATCCAACCCCAGGAGAATCCCGCCCATCAGCAGGAGCACTAGCTCGGGGGAAAGTAGCCAGAGTGTCTGCTCGAAATAACCCAACGGTATTCCCTCTGGCGCAAGACGTAAGGCGTAAAGACGTAAAACGTAAGGCTTCCATTACGCTTTACGCTTTACGTTTTACGTATCACGCATCACAGTAATCCCTGCAACAGCGCCGTCAGCGCCGTGTTGAACATATCCACCAACAGCGTGGGGTAGAGACCGAACACGACAATGACCACCACCAGCGGCCACACCGCCAGCATCTCCCATCCACGCATGTCCTGCAACTGGCCCCAGCGCGCTTCGTCCAGCTCGCCCAAAAAGATGTGCTGCACGATCTTCCACAGCGTATAGCCCGCCGAAAAGACGACGCCCAACATGCCGATGAAGGCAAAGATGGGAACCAAGCCCATCGTGCTCTTGAACACAAAGAACTCGCCCCAGAAGCCGATCAGTCCCGGCAACCCCAGCGCGGCGAACCCCGCCACCAGCATGAGACCATAGTAGTGGGGAATCCGCTTGGAAAACCCACCGAACGCCTTTAGGTCGTAGGTGCGCGTCCGCCGGTAGAGAATACCTGCCAGGAAAAACAGGGCCGCGATGACCACGCCGTGGGCGAACATCTGCATCGCCGCACCGCTGAGGCCGGACGCCGCTGCGTTGAGGGTGGCATCCGGCTTGGGCGGCGCCTGCCCTTCGAGAACGGCTGCGCCACTTAGCAACGCGTAACCGACCGACGCTGCGCACACACCCAGCGTGACAAAGCCCATCTGCACCAGCGACATGAACGAGATCAGCCGCTTGAGATCCCACTGGGCCAGGCAGACCAACGCCCCGTAGACGATGCTCGCCACGGCAAGAGCAGGGAACACCCACACCTGTACAGTGAGATAGTAGAACTGGTCAGGGAAAAGGGGCAGCGCCACGCGCATCAACCCATAGCCACCCGTGCTCAAGAAAACACTGGCCAGGACGACGCTGACCGGGGTCGACGCCTCGCCATGTACGTCAGAGAGCCAGGTATGGAAGGGAAAAGAGGGCAGGCGGACGGCAAAGGCGAAAAACAGCCCGCCGAGGGCGATGCAAGCGTTGACGAAATATCGATCCGCGCCATAGGGCCGCTTCTGCGCCGCCTCCTGCATGTCAAAGGTCTCGACCTGGGCAAAGACGACCAAGATCACCAGCAGCATCGCCACACTGGCCAACAGATTGTAGAGAAAGAACTTGACCGCAGCACGCTCCCGTCCCCGCCCACCCCACACGCTGATGAGGAGCACCATAGGCAGCAGCCCCAGCACCCAGAACACGTAGAACAGCACCAGATCGCGGGCCAAAAAGACGCCAAACACACAGGTCTCGAGCAGCAGGAACAGAAAAAAGTACTCCTTGACCCGCGTCGCCACCGTGCGCTCCGAGTAGAAAAGAGCCAGGGCGACCACCAGAGCGGCCATAGCGATCAGCGGCGCGCTGAGGCCATCCGCCTCCAGGTGGTAGCGCACCGAAAAGGCCGGGACCCACGCGTAATCCTCGACCGGAAGTTGGCCGCCCCCGCCGTTCGCCTGGGCCACCAACACCCAGACCGTGACCGAAAGTGCAAAAGCCGCCAGCGCAAAGATGACGCCCACCCGCTGAACCGTCTTGATGTTCTCCCGGGGAATGATCAGCAGCAGCAGCCCGGTCGCCAGTGGGAGGAACAGCATGACGCTAAGAATTGGAATCATAACGGTTCTCCTCCGCCAGTTTGAAACCTTGTGCAGGTTGCATTTAGCCCACGCAAGGCTGGATACGTCAAGTTCACACAAATGTGAAAAGGATAAACATTGCCGTCAAAACCACCACGGCGATGGCAGCCAGACGCAAATAGCCCTGCACCTTGCCGGTCCGGGGCCGGAACCACAGGCCGCTCACCCTTACTACTCGGCCGACGCTCTTCACCACAAGATCAAGCCCCTTATCGATCACAGCACTCAGCCTCACCAGGGCCAGTGTACCAGGTTTCGCCAGGTTGACCAGCCGGTCCAGCCACCGGTCGAGCAGGCCGGCGACGCGGGCCGGGTACCTGACCAAGTGCTGCAACTGGTCGGCCGGCGCACCCAGCCGCACATCCACCCAGCCGGCGGCCTGGGCCACCGGCTCGGCCATGCGGTCGATGGGCCTGAAGAAAGGCGTCAGAATGCGTGCGTCCAGCCAAGCGAGAGCCAGTGAGGGCGCTCGACCGAGCCAACGGAGGGCACCGCTGACCAACCAATCCAGCATACCATCGCCGAACGCCAGCACTTGGCCCACCAAGACACTGAGCTTGGCAAACCAATAGGTCAACTCACCGACATAGAGCGCGTTGCGCAGCAGATCGTAGAGCCAGCCCAGCCACATCGCGCGTATCAGCGACTCTATCTGGTCCACCCCGCCCGCCTGCGCAGGCGTCCAGGCATAGACCAGGAATCCCACGGCCAAACCCAACGCACTCACGGCGCTCCACAGTGCCATGGACTCGCTGATGACGTATCCACCAGCCGATTGGAATGCCTCCCCGCGGACGCCCAAAAACACATCGAGGAAACTGGCACCGGAGACAGGGACACCGATCAGACCGACCACCAGGACAAACAGGGTCAAGATCAGCGGCACGGCCATGGCGGGCGTGCTCTCGATGACGCGAGCGGCAGTGCGGCTGCGCGGCGCTCCCACAAAGATCAGGCCAAGCTGCCGCATCACGCCGAAGGACGTCACCGCAGCGATCAGGGCCAGCACCCAGAACACGGTCGGGTTGTTCGTATACGTCCAGGCCAGGATCGCGTCCTTCGACCAGAACCCGGCGGTGAACAGCGGAAAGCCGACGAGGGAAGCCCCGCCGACCAAGAACATCAGCAGCGTAGCAGGCTGCCGCTCCCCCAGCCCGCCCATGTTAAACATGTCGTTGAGTTCAAAAGACTCGTTTTCGCCTTGACCCTGACGGCCGTGCTCCATACCGTACGTCACCGACCCGGCGGCCAGGAACAGCAACGTGTTCGACAGAACGCTCGTCACCAGGTGAAAGACACCCAGCACGTAGGCGCCCAAACCCAGCGCGGCAATGGCATAGCCCAGTTGGCCCATGGCAAAGAAGGACAGCGCGCGCCGCATGTCGCGCTGCGTCGCGGCGACGACCGCCGCAAAGACGGCGGTGAAAATTCCCACGACGGCCACGACGGTCAAGTCAAACCTGGGAATCACCAGGACGTCGGCCGCTGCGTCCAAGAGGGGAAAAGCTCGGATCAGCAGAAATGTCCCGGCAAAGGCCGTGGCGGTGTGGATAAGAGCCGAGGCCGGTGCCGGCGCCACGACCGCCTCCGGCAGCCAAACGTGAAATGGAAACTGGCCGCTCCTGACCATCGCCGCGCCAAAAAAGAGCAGGGCGACTACCGCCCCCACCGGGAACTGGGTGGACAAGAAGGGGATTTCGGCCAATGCTTGCAGCGTCTCTTGGCCAAAGACCCTGTCGTAGGTCAAATAACCGGTGTGAAAGTGAAGCAGCCCTACCCCGAACAAGAGCAGCAGATCGCCCACCCCTGCTGTGAGAAACACCTTGAGCGCAGCCTCGCGGGCCGACCGTTGCTCGTGCCCCAGGCCGACCAGCAGATACGCGCAGGCGTCCATCATCACCCAAAAGACGAGAAAGAGCAGCAGATTGTCAAAGATCAAAAGCCCCAGCACACAGGCGACCAAGAGGGACATCAGGGCAAAAAAGCTTCCCGCGTGCGGGTCGTCCTGCATGGCGCCCATGCTGTAGATAAAGATCACCAGACAGGCCAGCCCCAGCACCGCCAGCATCAGCGCGTTGAGCTGGTCGATATAGATGCGGATCAGGAACGTGTCTGCGCCGAGGGAGAACCACTCGCCGAACGTCGGCTTGAAGACCTCCGGCGATTGTCCGTCGATCACCACCAGCATATTGGCCAGGAACATAAAGACCGCTAATCCGGTAGAGATGAGGATGCTATAGATAGCGAGCTGTTGGCTCAGCGCGCGGCTGCGATGGGCAAACAAAGCAACGAGGACAAATACGAACAAGGGGCAGAATGGGATTAGCCAGGCGAGGTCAAAGATCGTGATGCCGTCCATCGCGTACTTGCCCTCTACTCCTTCAGCGACTCTAGCTCGTCCACGACGGCCGTGCCCCGGCTGCGCCACAGGGCGACCGCCAGCGCCAACCCCACCAGCACCTGCGCTGCGGTGACGAGAACGACGAACAGTGCGAACACCAAGCCGCCGGCCGTCTCGATCTCCACGTAGCGCCAGAAGGCGACCAGGTTGACGACTACCGCGTTGAGCATCAGCACGACGCCCATCAAGATGGTGACGGCGTTGCGCCGCGCCAGGACGGCGTACAGACCGACGCAGAACAATCCAGCGGCCAGGGCGAGGACCCACGACAGAGGCGCCACCGTCACCGCCTCCCCACCAAACGGGCCGCGCCGGCCAGCGCGACCCCGACCAACAAGACGGCGATCGTCAGCGGCAGGACGAACCCCTCTGCGCTCACCAGGGCGACGCCCAGCGCCTCGATGCTGCCGGAGGGGATAAAGGCCGCATCGGGTGCCGGATCCAAATCGGTGCTGAACACCATCCAGACAATCGCGCCGCACAGCGCCGCCGCCACGACCACACCGACCCACCACGAGCGATTGTGTCCAAGGTGTACCGACCGCGTCATCTCCCGCAGCGGCGCGGGACCGAAACGGATCGAGGCGGCGATGCCCCCGATAAAGACCAGCGCTTGCACCCCGGCGACGATGGGCGCGCCCAGCGACACCAGCAGTCCCGCCACGCCCAGGCAGGAACCGGCCAGGGCCAGCGCGGAGTGGAACGCGTTACGCAAAGCGACGGCCGCTACCGCGGCCCCCAGCGCAATCGTGCCAAAGACGATAAAGAGGATCTGTTGAAGCCCCATAATCGAAGCGTGAGCGGTTCTCATAGCTTGGAAGGTTCCAACCATACACAGACGAACACTGTGTGCGGAGACTCACCCCCTACGCAAACAGCCGATATTATAGTACGATTGGAGCTAAAGCACCAGATACAAAAAGACTTCCGAGAGCACCTCGGAAGTCTGAACACGCTCACGAATTATACTAGCAGGCATACCTACTCATCTCGACCATCCCTCTCAACAGCCGCAGCGCGACGGTGGCGCACCCGGCGCACGGCCAGCCAAACCACAACCGTCAGAGCCAACAGCGGCGGCAGGATGAGCGGCGCGTAAGCAAAGGCGCGGATAAGGAAGGTGGCAATGTCCTCAAAGATGTGCACCACTTCCTCCCATGCCTCATTTAGTACTCGCTCGGCGTCGAAGCCAGGCGGCGCCGGCGCGACCTCCTGCGGGACCAGGGCCACGTCGATACGCGCCAGGGCCGCCGAGTGCTGGAGCAGGGTCATCTGCCCCTTGAGCTGTTCGATCTGCTGACGGATATTGATGAGCTCGTTATAGATGCTCAGGATTCCCTGCGCCTTCTCGCCCCGCTCCCGCGCGGCCGCCAGAAGCTCTTGCAGCTCCTGCTCCGCCAACTCCAGGTTGCGCACGCGGGCGTCCAGGTCGACGTACTCAGCGGTGACGTCCTGGCTGGTGATCTGCTCGGAAAGCAGCTCGGCGTCCATTCCCCGCAGTTGTGCCAGCACCTGGTCGCAGGCCGCAACGGGCACCTGGATGGAGACAAAGGTCTGCAGGCTGCCCCGCGACGTCTTGCCAGTCTCCAGGCTGTAGATCCCCCCACCGTGCTCGGCGGCAATCTCTTGCACGCGCTCGAAGCTCTCCCCGGCGTCCTCCACGACAAAAGTCAGGGAGGCATGCCGCACGACCATGCGGCCATCGTCGCTGGAACCACCTCCCTCGACGTCTGTGGGAACGTGATAACTTTCCTGCTCTCCGCTGGTCACATCTGACACAGAACCCTCATAAAGCAGAGAGCTATCCGTACTCGCCTCGCCATTCGACGTCTGCACCACACCGGAGCTGCGCCCTGGGAAAAGCGCTGGAGCACTACCATCGAGGTGCTTCAACAAGCCAACATCAAGCCCGTACATCTCACTATACACTCTCTCATTACCGACTGCGTAGTCGAGACGGCGCGGTATCTTCAGAAAAGCCGACGCGGCTGCCAGCACCACGGCCACCACCATCACCCCCGCCAACACGGGATGGTAGCGGCGCGGCAACCAGGCCAGCCAGCGCCCCCGAAGCCGCTCCACCCACGCGGACACCCGCCCCCTGAAGCTACTCTCATTTAACAAACGCCTCACCTGTCTTTGGAGCTTGGGGCTTGGCTCTTCAACCGCTTCCTCCAGGCAGGTGTAAGTTGCCAGCAAGTCCTGCAATTCATCGTTATCTATGTCAGCCGGTTTGAGCATCCCCGCATCCAGACACGCCGCAAGTTTCTCGGCCAGTTTCTTGTCATTCTGTTTCTTCATCGCCACACTCCACTTTTTCCCGCAGCCGTCTCAACGCCCGCAAGCAGGCCATCCCTGCCGCTCCCTTGCCAATCTTGAGCACGGAGGCAATCTCCTTGTTCGAAAGGCCCGCCAGGCGCAGGAAAAGCATATCCTGGTCCCGCTCCGATAACGACTCCAACGCCGCGCGGACGGTCAACGCGCTCAGATGATCGTCCCCCCCGGGGTTAGGCCGCCAATCACGCACTTCTATCTCTTCCAGATTCTCCGCCGGGCGGCGGGCCTTGGCGCGGTAGTGATCAACCACCAAGTTATGCGCGATACGGAACAGCCATGCCTTGGGCGCGCCGCCGTTGAGCTTGCGCGGCGGCCACTTACGCCACGCTTTGAAGAACGCATCGGCAGTGAGATCCTCCGCCGTCGCCGCGTCCTGCACGCGGGCAAAGACGTAGCGGTACACCCCTCGGAAGCATTCATCGTACAGCGCTTCGAAACGGGGATCCGCGCTTTTTCCCTGTCGAGACTGATGCTGCGATCTAGCCATAAAACGTCCCTTTTCGAGAAACAGGTCTGTTCATTATAATAGACGCTCCAGCACGCAAAAAAGTAACACCCTGCGCCGAAATCATACTTCCACCGCCTCACACACCGGCAGCACAATCACCTCCACCGGCGGCGAAAGTCTGCCCATCGCCCTCGCAAATGGCACAATGTCCACCGCTTGCGAGAGCGGCGGGTAAAAGTCGTCGTGGTGATGCGGGATCACAACGCGGGGCCGGAGCCGCTCTACGACGTGGACGGCGATCTCACAGGTGCGCGAGTGGCCCTGCAAGGGGAACAACAGCACGTCCGGCGCGCCCAAAGCTGCCAGCCGGGTCAGTTCCTCCTCCGTGCAACCGGTGCTGCCAAAGTGGTGCACCACACGGTCATTCTCCGCCGTCAGCGTAAAGCGCCAGGTGAGTACATGGCCCTGCGGCCAGTGATGCAAACGGGGCAGCCGCCACATCTGGGCAGGAATCGACGGGATGGCGCGAAGAAACGTTGGCGTGAAGGGGTGGGTATCCGAGGCTACAGGTACCGGTCGATCTCCTCGGCGGCCTGCATCCCTTCGGAGATCCCCTGCACCGCCGTGGTGCCGCCGTTGACCAGGTCGCCCGCGGCGAACACGCCCTCCAGGCTGGTGGCGGACGAGCCGTTCACCGTCTCGATCAGACCGCGCTGGGTAAAAGCGACGCCTTTGCTCTCCAGCGCCTCTCGCAGCGCCCCCGATACCCCCTGCCCCAGCGCCTCGACCACCAGACCAACGTCCAGCATGCTCTCGCTGCCCTCGACCGGCATGGGCCTGCGGCGGCCCGAGTCGTCCTGCGCGCCCAGTTCCGTACGCTGCACGCGCAGGCCAGTCAGCTTTCCGTCGCGGTCGGTCTCATAGCCCACGGGCTGGGTGAGCAGCATAAAGTGCACGCCACTCTCCAGCGCCTCGTCCCGCTCCTTGGGCCAGGTGGGCATCTGGCCGAAGGAACGGCGATACACCAAGTAGACGTCGGTAGCGCCCAAGTTGTGGGCGGTGACCGCCGCGTCCATCGCCGTGTTACCGCCGCCCAACACGGCCACCTTGTCGGAGATCGAGGTGAGCGAGCCATTCTTGGCCTGCCGCAGGAAGGCCAGCGCGTCAACCACACCTTCCGCCTTACCCAGCGAGGCGGATTCGGATAGCCCAGCTGCGATCAGCACGGCGTCGTAATCGCACTGCAGATCGTCCAGCGCCACGTCCTCGGCCAGCGCCTGCCCGAACTTGACCTCGACTCGACCGGCCTCGCGGGCCGGTTCCAGCACCGCGTCGACCTCGCTGCCCGCCTCGTCGTACCGGTCGGCGGGGATGATGCAATCGGGCGTGCCGCCCAGGCTCTGCCCGCGCTCGAAAATCGTCACCTGATGCCCCATCTCCAGCAGCTTGATCGCCCCCGCTATCCCTGCCGGCCCGCCGCCTACCGCCGCTACACGCTTGCCCGATGCCTGCTCAGGGAGCCGCACGCCGGTCAGTCCCTCGCGGCGGGCGATGCGGCTGACGACCAGTTGGATATCGCGGATGGCGACGGGGTTGAGGCAAAAGATGTTCTCCAGGCAGCCGCCCTCGCACTGCACCTCGGAGGGACAGACGTAACCGCACATTTCCGGCAGCACGTTGGAGGCGCGCAGGACGTCGTAGGAGGCCGCGATGTCGCCCTCGGCAAAGGCCTTGATAAAGGCCGGCACGTCGATGTGGGCCGGGCAGCCGGTGGTGCAGGTGGCCTGCTCGCAATCGCGGCAGCGGCGCGCCTCCTCCTGCAGGCGGTCGAGGGAAAAGCGCCGCGCCAGCCGGTACTGCGGCCCGTAAATCTCGCTATCGCGCACCACGCAGCCGGTCTTGCCGCCGTCGCGCATGATCTGCGTGCAGGCGGAGCATGTGACGCAGCACTTGGCCGGGTCCATCCGCCCGGCTTCGATCACGTCCTGAGGCGTACCGGGGTAGGCGAATGCGCCGCGCCCGATGCCCAGGATGGTCGCCCCGCCGCTGTTGATGATGCCGGCGCCGACGTAGGGCATAAACTGCCGCAGCCAGGTGTACCCCGATCCGATCACGGGCAGGTCGGGGGCCGATTCCTGGATCTGGCGCGTGATGGCCATAAAGCGATCCAAGCCGGTAAGCGGATGCTCGTCCGGCACCGAAAAGCCCTTGATCGGGAAATCATAGGGCCGGCCAAAGTGCGGGTTAAAGTAGGGGTTGCCGATCGTGATGTTAAGGACGGGCACGCCCATCTTGACCAGTTCGCGCACCAGCTCAATCGGCTCGGCGAGGTCGGGGATCATAGCGTCCTCTTTATCCACGCCAAAGCCGTAGGGATAGCTGATGGCGTCGTAGGCGTTCATGCGGGTGGTGATGAACACACCCGGCACCTCCGCCTTGATCCGGGCCAGCGACTCGCGCAGCAGGCGCGTGCGGTTCTCGAACGACCCGCCGTACTTGCCCTCGCGCGTGAACGAGGCCAGCAGCTCCGAGACCAAGTAGCGGTGGCAGCTCTTGATATCGACGCCGTCGAACCCCGCCTCCGCCGCCAGCTTGGCTGCCTCGATGTACGTATCCTGCAGGCGGTCGAGGTAGTCATCGGTGACCACGGGATAATCCTCGGGCAGGTCGTGCCGGGGGTCGAGGATGGGGCTGCGATGGGCGATGAGCGGCAGGGGCCGCCCGGTGGGCTTGCTGTAGCGCCCGGAGTGGGTCAGCTGGACGATGAGGATCACGTCCCGGCCCAGACTATCCTGCGCCGCCTTGCGGGTCGACTCGACCAGCTCGCGGAACGCGCCGACGTTCCCGGCGTGCAGCCAGAGTTGGCCGGGGTTGGAGCGCGCCTCCTCCATCACCGCCGTCGCCTCGAACCAGATCAGGCCAAAGCCGCCGCTCCCGTAGCGCCGGTAGCGGCGAAAGCTCAGCTCGCCCGGCGCGCCGTCGGGATGGGCGTCGAACCCCTCCATCGGCTGGACGGAGAAGCGGTTTGGCGTGCGCTGGCCCGCGATGGTCAGCGGGGTGGAGAGCACCGACACGTCCTCGTCAATGGGCATCTCCAGCCCCAGCCGCTTGATCTCGGCGCGGAGCTGGTCCAGGTTTTTCAGATGAAAGCGCTGGTGCCTTGATTCTTCCACTAACCCTCTCCCCTGGCCTCTTGGATCCACGCCAAAACCTGGCGCACGTTGTCCCGGATGGCATCAAAGTCGCCCGCGGCCACCAGGTCCTTGCGGACGAGCTTGCTGCCCATCCCCAGGCAGGCGGCCCCGGCCTCAATCCATCCCTTGACGTTTTCCTCCGTCGCGGCAACGCCGCCGGTGGGCATGATGCGCGTCCAGGGCGCTGGCCCGCGGACGGCCTTGATGAACGCCGGGCCGCCGACCAGGCCGCCGGGAAAGACCTTGACGATCTCGACCCCCAGCCACTCGGCCTCGGAAATCTCGCTGGCGGTGCCGCAGCCGGGGCTGTAGGCCACCTTACGCCGGTTGCACAGCCGGGCGATCTCGGGGTTGAGGATCGGACCGACGACGAAATTGGTCCCGCTGGAGATATAGAGCGCGGCGGTGGGCGCGTCGACCACCGATCCCACCCCCAGGATGACATCGGGCCGGGCGTCCTCGGTCCACTCGATCAGCTCGGTGAACGTGTGCCACGCCCGGTCGCCCCGGTTGGTGAACTCGACCACGCGCGCGCCGCCCTCGGCGCAGGCGGTCACGATCTTTTTGGCGACATTGACGTCGCCGTTGTAGAACACAGGCACCAGGCCGGTGTCCAACAAGGTGTTCAGTACAGTCATACGATCAAATCGAGCCATTGTTCATCCTCCTTCGGATTTTGTGATTGACGGATTGTAAATTGGCGAATTAAGAACCACTGACAGGAACACAGAGTTGCACAGAGGCTACACAGAGTCTCACAGAGGATTTTTGTTGTCTCTCTGTGAACCTCTGTGGCTTCTCCGTGTATCTCTGTGTAACAGTTTCTCCCGCGGACTGACCCCCTCACTTGGGCAAAAAGTCCTCCCGGATGGGATAGAAACAATCGATCAGGCGCGCCGCCTCGCTCAACACCTCCACCGTGTGCGGGGCGTCCGGCGGCACGACGATCAGGTCACCGGCCTCGACCAGGTCTATCGTCTGCTCATCCCCCTCGCCGACGACAAAGTTCACCATGCCCTCGGCGATGTACGTGATCTGCTCGTGGGGGTGCTGGTGCGGGGGCGCGGCCGGGCTGGGGCCGCCAGTGAAATCGACCACCGTCACCATGACGTTCTCCGTGTACGCCTGCCGCCGCAGCACGTTGGGTGCAGGTTCAGCGATGTCCATCTCGGCATATTTGAATACTGGCATCAGTCGGTCCTTTCTCGGCAAGTGTGCAAGTGGGGACCAAGCGTCATACTCGCTGATTCGCTGACTCGCCGATTCATCTACTCACCCTCCCGGAGACGTCGCCGCCCATCAGCTTTTCCACCTCGGCCACACTGACCAGGTTAAAGTCGCCCGAGATCGAGTGCTTGAGGCACGAGGCCGCCACCGCAAAGTTCAGCGCCTGCTGCACGCTGTCGTAAGTGCGCAGGCCATAGATCAGGCCGCCGCAGAAGCTGTCGCCGCCGCCCACGCGGTCCACGATGGGCACGATGTCGTACTTGGGCGCGGTGTAGGTCTTGCCACCGTGCCACAGGATGCCGCTCCACGTGTTGTGGCTGGCCGAAAGCGACCCACGCAGTGTGATGGCCACCGTCTTTAGGTTGGGAAAGCGCTCGACCAGTTTCTCGCACACATAGACGTACGCCGCCGCCTCGACCTTGCCGCCGGTCACGTCGGCCTCGGGGGCCTTGATGCCGAACACCTTGTCGGCGTCCTCCTCGTTGCCCACGGCCACGTCGCACAGGGCCACCAGGTCGGGCATGACCTCGCCCGGCGTCTTGCCCCACTTCCACAGCTTTTTGCGATAGTTCAGGTCGCAGGAGACGGTCAGCCCCATCGCCTTGGCCGTCTGCGCCGCCTCCAGGCACACCGCCGCCGTGCCCTCCGAGATGGCGGGGGTGATGCCCGTCCAGTGGAACCAGTCGGCGCCGTCAAAGGCGGCCTGCCAATCGATCATCCCCGGCTCGACGGTGGCGATAGCCGACCCTGCCCGGTCGTAGACCACCTTGCTGCCCCGCTGGGCCGCTCCGGTCTCGAGAAAGTAGATGCCCAGCCGGTCGCCGCCGCGCACGATGTGGTCGGTGCCCACGCCGTACTGGCGGATAAAGTTGAGGCAGGCGTCGCCGATATCGTTGGCCGGCAAGCGCGTGACGCACTCGACCGGCTGGCCATAATTGGCCAGGGACGCCGCCACGTTGGCCTCGCCGCCGCCGTAGATGACGTCGAAACTGCGCGCCTGCACAAAGCGCTGGAATCCCGGCGGCGAAAGCCGCAGCATGATCTCTCCAAAGGTCACAAATTTTTTCATAGCCATCGTCCTCCTGTCAAATGTTGGTTTCGCCCGCCGCCCGTATAACATCGGGGGCCTTAGCCGATTTCAACTAAAGCGTATTTTCGATCTTTATCAACGGTGTTCCAAACAACTGGATAACTCCCGCTTATCTCAACCACGGCATCTCTAGAGCCTGTCGGTTTCTCGATGCATCCGTGTACAGGAACACCTGCCCGAAAATACCTGTATATGCGTGTCTTGTCGCCACGCTCATAAAAGAGCGGATCGTCTGCTACCATCACAAAATAGCATCGCGCAAAGCCACTGCGATGAAGTTGCTCAAGAAAACCAATATCTTGGCAAGCCTTGAACATCTGCTCCGGGTATTGTCCGCTTCGTGGATATTTCAACTCAAAGGCATATTTCTCGGACAAGTCGGGGGTAAAAGTCACAATATCGATCTCCTTTTTTATGGAACCACTTCTGGGCAGACCGAAGAAAGTAACAGGGCGTTCAAATTGAGTTTTGAAAGATGGGCCAAGCGTTGTACGCAGATGAATGCCGCATTCGTGCTGGAGGCTAAACTCGTTATAGATTTCGACTTCGCCTTTAGCTACGCTAAAAAAAAGTTACGCAAATGGACTTTGAAGTCAATTGCCATTTTGCACCCTGAACTTGCGAACATACCTAAACTGTGACAAGATGGCTAGCAGACATATAGCCCAACCGCCTGCACCGCCCGCTTGAGTTCGGCCAGCGCCCTGCTGCCCGATCCGGCAGGTCTTGCAACAGACGAGGCCGCCGGACACATGCCCCTGGCAGCCTCATTGACGGCGCGACTTTCAGCTTGCGCCTCCACCGGCCTATCCGACTATGCCACGCGCACGCCGGTACGCCGGATCTCGCTCACCAGCGGAGCGTTAAGGTTAAAATCCTGTGGCCTGAACGGGTGTGGCTCGATCCGGTCGTCCACCCGAGCGGCCAGACGCATCAAGGCCAGCCGTTCCTGGAACAGGTCGGATGAGAAATCGGGGACACCAGGGCCACGTCGATGTCGCTCCACTCCGTTGCCGTTCCTGTGGCCTGTGATCCGTACACGTAGGCTGCTTCGATCCGCCTCTGCCTGCGCACTGCCGCCAGGAACTGCTCCAGGCTTTCGGCTACGGCAGCCGGGATCTCAGCCATTGAAACACCTCCTTGATCCTCGTCATCTGGCGCGCGGTGAATTCCGGCGTGCAGCGCTCGCGGAACGCGCGCTTGATGTCGGGGTAGCGGGCTTCGATGTTGAAAGCGGTGATGGTGATCAGCGCGTCGGTCTGCGCCTCGTCTGGTTCCATTCCGGCTGCCCGGGTCAGGCGGAGCAGGTTGTGAATTAGGGGCGCATGTTCATTGTGCTTGCCTGCGTAGAGCGCCTTGAGCACCTTTTCCACTGCCAGATGACCAAAGAACAGCGCATACGAATAATCGCCCTTCTCCATCAGGTGGTCGGCGACACGCAACGACTCGTCGGCCTGGTCAACCAGTAAGTCACAACTTGCTCTGCGTCAAACTCAAGTCGCGCGTCAGTCATTTCGGCCTCTCATTTTGAAAGATGGTCACTGCATTGTAGTATACCACATTTCCGCCGCGTGCAGAAAGCCGCAAGCTTGAATTCGGCCAGTGCCCTCGCCGCCTGGCCCTCCCAAGACCTCCGAGGTCTAGGAGACCTCAGAGGTCCCATAGACCGCCTGCACCGCCCGCTGGAGCTCGGCCAGCGCCCCCGCCGCTTGGCCCGCAAGATCATCCCACTTGCCCTCAATGGAGATCCGCCCATCATATCCGCCGTCCTTGAGCGCCTGGAAGAACGGCCCAAAGTCGCACGGCTCCGCGCCTGGCGCGCGGCGGGTCTGGTACGTCGCGATGTGGGCGTGACAGAGCAAGGGGCCGGCGGCGACGATGTCGGCGACGCTTTCGTGCTCCAGCGCCCAGTGGTAGCCATCGACCAGCAGCCTGACGCTGGGGTGATCCGCCTCACGGACGTAACGGGCGCAATCCGCCGTCGCGTTCAAGACGTTCGTCTCCCCCTTGTTCAGCGACTCCACGGCAATAGTCACGCCGTGCCGCTCTGCAACCGGGCCGAGCATGCGGCCAAAATCGATGAGCTGTCCCCACGCCCGTTGACGGTCGAACCCATCGGGGATCGCCCGCGCACCACCCGAGCTAAAGACGATGGTCTCGATGCCCGCTCGCCGCGCCCGCTCACACGCCACCTCCACGTAGCGGGCCAAACCATCGAAATCAACTTGAGGGCCGGTGATCTTGAGATGAGCAGGGATAAAGCAGTTCGCCGCCACACACGGCAGCGCTGCTGCCTGAATCCGCTCTAGCTGCGGCAGAAACCCCGCCTCGGCCAGGGCGGCCGCATCCTCAGGCTCTGCACACACGCCGTATATCATCAGGTCGTCTCCACAGTAGGACAAATTCAGTAGATCACGAAATGCTCCCGCTGGACTCTCGTCCAGCGGCCCAGACGCGGACCTTTGTCCGCTCGGAGCACGAAATTAGTTACCTCTACAGTGGGACAAATTGGCAATTTGTCCTACTCGAATATCTCTCCGCTGCGGAAGCTGGCCCAGGCCGTCTCGAACCAGGCGTCGGCCACGGGGATCGGCCTGCGGTCGACCCACGCGCTTTCCACTTTCCCATCGGGTGCGGCGACCGTCTCCAGCACCCGCTCGCGGAATCTCTCGTCCTCCAGCGCGATGCGCCACTCTTCCCCCAGTTTGTCGTGGACACGCTCGCCAGCGGGGTCGAGCACGATGCACGAACCGCGGCTACCCACGCCGCTCTGCAGGGCGAACAGGATCGCCTCCAAATAGACCGCGTGGGCGAAGCACAACTGGCGGTTGCGCAGTGCCTCAGTCAGCTCCGCCGGGGTCCCGTACAAGCAGCCCGTATCCTCAAGCCGCCCGAACTGGGCCCACGCCTCCTCGATGGCCTGGGGCAGCTCCTCCAGCGAGCGGATGTGCGCCCCGGCCCGCGTCATACGAGATTGAAATTCATCGCGCTCGGCCTGCCAGGTCGATTCTGCCCCTTCGCACTTGGCGATCCACGCCTGCAACGCGCCCATCGCCTGCGCCGCCGCTTGCTTGACCGCCTCCTTGGACACGCTCCAATCGGCGTACCGGTTGGCGATGAACTCGGCGGCGCGGATCGACCCCACCTGCCCCGAGTTGAGCGCCGCCCCGCCGGGTCGGTAGACGCCGTGGGAGCCGTTGACCTCGCCGATGGGGAACAGGTGCTTGACGTTGAGCGACTCCCACCAGTGGTTGCCCGCCAGCCCGCCGTTGTTGTGCTGGGCACACACGGCGATCTCTAGCGGCTCGGCGGTGATGTCGATGCCGTGGTCGGCGTAGAGCTCGATCGCGCCAGGGTTCATCTGGCGCAGCCGGGCGATGGGCGTCTCCAGCAGCGCCTCGGAGCGGGTCAGGTAGGTGCGTGCCTCTGCGCTCAGGCCCTCGAAGCTAAAGCCCGCGGGGTTGACGCGGAAATCGAGGTACACGCGCCGCCCGCGCAGCACCGTCTCGACGTAGACCAGGATGTCGACCAGCGACGATCCACCGATCACCTTGCGCGAGTCGAAGGGCCACTGGTAGCCTTTGAGGAACACCATCGAGTTCATCTCGCCCACCGGGTCGAAATACCCGCGCATGAACTCGCACTCGTTGCTGACGCCGTCGGCGTCGGTGCTGATAAAGCGCGGGATGACTTGCATGTACGTTCCGGAGACGTTCCAGCGGAACTGGATCGAGGCCAGGCCATACTGCGATTCGGGCAGGCTTTGCGCCTTGGCTCCGGACATCAGCGCCAGGCCGATGGCCCCGGTGTGAACCTCGGGATACACACTGGTCTTGTACAGCCCGCCGGGACCGCCAACGGCAAAGACCACGTTCTCCGCACCGTACGCCTCCAGGTTGCCGTCCGCATCGACCGCGATCGCGCCGGCTGCGCGCTTCTCGCTGCCCTCGCCGACAGTGAGGAGTTGTACCACGTTCCGCCCCTCGCGCACCTCGATACCCAACTCCTGCACGCGGCGGATGAGCGCGCGGCACATCTCGCGCGAGGTGTACGGCCCGATGGACGTCGCCCGCTGCCGGGGATCGTGGTCGGTCTTGTAGCCCACGAACTGGCCATAGGCATCGCGCGGGAACGGCACGCCCAGGCTCACCAGGTGGTTGAACGCCCGCGCCGAGACCGCCGCCTCGACCAGCGCCAGGTCGCCGTGCATGCTGCCGCCGGCAAAGTAAGACTCGGCCATCAACATGGGCGCATCGGCGTCCTCGCCATACATGCCGAGCTTGTAATAGGTCTGCTTGTCGCTGCCGGTGTTGATCGAGGTGCCCATCTGCAAGCCCTCGCTCACGATCAGCACGTCCTCGACACCACCGGCGCGCAGTTGCACCGCCGCGTTCAGTCCCGACGCGCCGCTGCCGATTACGAGCGTGTGCACCCACGTTATGGGCAGCGCGTTGTCTGGCGTTTCTTGTCGCATCCAAGCCTCATGAAAGAGACTGGAGATTAGAGATTAAGCGACTCAATCTCTAATCTCTACAATCGCTGCACCGTCATTCCACCATCGACCATGATCACCTGCCCGGTGGAGTAAGGCAGGTCGCCGCGCACCAGCATGGCCACGGCCTTGCCGACGTCCTCGGGGAAACCCCAGCGCGGCTGGATGGTCAGCCCCTCGGCGATGAGCTTGTCGTACTTGGCGGTCACGGTCTCCGTCATCGGTGTCTTGATCACGCCGGGGCGGATCTCGTAAACCGGGATGCCGAACTCGCCCAAGCGCGCTGCCCACAACTGGGTCGCCATGCTCACCCCCGCCTTGGAAATGCAGTACTCGCCGCGGCTGGGCGAGGCAACGGTGGCCGAGATCGAGGAGATGTTGACGATGCAGCCCTCAAAGCCCTCGTCCTCCTTCTGCTGCGCGATCATCCAGTTGGCCACGGCCTGGGTCAGAAAGTACGGCCCCTTGAGGTTGATCCCCATCACCCAGTCGTAGCTCTCCTCGGTCGCCTCGAGGATGTCGGCGCGCACCTTGGGGGCCACGCCGGCGTTGTTCACCAGTACGTCCAGCCGCCCGAACTTGGTACTGATCTGATCCAGCATGCGTGCACGCGCCTCCGGGTCGGATACGTCGGCGATGCAGTAGAGCGCCTCGGCCCCCAATTCGCGCAGCTCGTCCAATGCCTTGGCCACGACCTCTCGCGGGTGGATGTCGCCCACGACGATGTCGCAGCCCTCCGCGGCCAGCGCCTTGGCGATACCCAGCCCGATGCCGCGTCCCGCCCCGGTGATCAATGCAACTTTGCTCATGCTGTCCCTCCACGACGACTTGGACTATAAAGCTAGCGAAGCTTCGCCTACAGTTCTTTTAGGTTCCCCAGCCTCTTGGCCTGCGCCTCGGCCTTTAGCGCCAGATCCGAGGCAAAAAAGCAGTGCTCCTGCGGCACGGCCGTGTCGGTGCGGTTGATCACGTCTTCGATGAGCTGCCGTCCGTAGGGCAGCTCGACGTCTTGGCAGTCGATATAGTTCACACCTTCCTGGTCGACCAGGAAAAGATGGTCGCCGCCGGGCCGCCCGGCGATATCGCAGTACTTGCGCAGCTCGATGTAGCCCTCGGTGCCCAGGATGAACAGACGGCCATCCCCCCAGGTGGGCAAGCCGTCCGGTGTGTACCAATCGATGCGCACAAAGCCGGTGCCGCGATCCCCGCGCAGCAGCACCTCCCCAAAATCCTCCAGTTCCGGATACTGGGGGTGCTTGTAGTTGGCCACGGTGGAGCCGGCCACCTCGACCTGGGTGGAGCCGGTGAAAAAGAGGAACTGGTCGACCTGGTGAGAGCCAATGTCGCAGAGGATGCCGCCGTACTGCTCGCGGCGGAAGAACCACGGAGCCCGCGTCTCCAGCCTGGTGCGATGCGGCCCCATGCCAATGGTCTGCACCACGCGGCCGATCGCCCCGGAATGGACCAGCTCGCCGGCCTTGACGGTGGCGCGATTGTTCAGCCGCTCGCTGAAAAAGATCGAATAGATGCGACCGGTCTCCGCCTGCACGCGGCGCACCTCGGCCAACTGCTCCAACGTGGTAAGGCCCGGCTTGTCGACCATATAGTCCTTGCCGTGCTGCATCACGGCGATGCCCAAAGGGGCGCGCTCGTTAAAGATGGAGGCACTGGCGACCAATTGGATTGTCTCGTCCTCTAGGATCTCGTCTACGCCGCTGGCCAGCTTGGCCTGGGGAAAGGTCTGGGAGAATCGGGCGACCAGCTCGGACTCCTTGGCGTAGAAGGAGACGAGCTCGGCGCCGGCGTTCAACAGCGCGTGCGTTTGATTGTAGATGTGGCCGTGATTCAATCCGATAGCGGCAAAGCGTATAGTTGGTTTTTTAGACATATCTTGTCTCCTTCACTGAATCGCAGTGCATTTATGAGTCTGCCTGGGGAACGGTCGCGTCGCGCGCTTCGTCCAAGGTTACCAGGTGCGCCTCATACGCCGCCCGCGCCGCCTGGTTGTGCTCACGGATCACCCGCTCTACGTGGTCGGGGTCTCTCGTGCATAGGGCCTCAAAGACACGCCAGTGCTCTTTTTGCGCGTCGGCAACCCGGCGTTCGAACACATCCTGAAGGTAGTGACGGCGCAGGCGATCCCAGTGAGCGAGGACGCGGTCCATCAGGCGACTCACCAGCGGTGTTCCTGCCCGTTCACAGACGAACTGGTGCAGGCGGGCGTTTTCCTGGGAGAAGCGGTCGGGGTCAGCGACGAGTGCGTCCATATCGCGCAGGCGGCCCTCCATCTCGGTCAGGCTGTCCTCGCTCATACGCAGGCAGGCCGCGCGCCCGCTGATCACCTCCAAGGCCTCCATCAGGTCGAACACCTCACACACCAGGCCCGCGTCGATCTCGGTGACACTGGCGCCCACGTATGGTTGGATGACGACAAAGCCATCTGCCTGCAATTGTTGCAGGGCCTCGCGGACGGGAATCGGGCTGATGCCAAGATCGGCCGCCAATTCGTCGATCACCAGGCGCGCACCGGGCTCCAGTTGTCCCTCTTGGATTGCGTCGCGCAGAGCATCGTAGGCGAATTCTTTCTTGCTGCGGAAGGGTTTGACCGAATCCACTTTTCCTATCCCGTATCATATATCATATATTATATATTATACGGTCGGCGAGGGAGTTCGTCAAGGGGATGAGTTGACCGGTTTCCTCCAGCGGCTTATAATGAACGTCGAAGCAAGTCAATCCTCCTTTCCCGGCGGTTGCGCCTGAGGGTAGGGACGGACAAATGGACCAAGGGAGTAAGGTAAATGTCGCGTAGAAAGCTGCGCCACAATACCGGGCGGCCGTGAGTTTACTCCGGCCGCCTTGTCATTTGCGATGCAGACGCAATGCAACGATGGCGATTTCGTGCCCAGGGGCCCAGTTGTGATCGAATTCCGGAAACCCTATTGACAGAGGCCAAAATCTGTGATAAAATGTTATCGGTTTCAGAAACCGATCCCAGAAACCGATTTCAGGGGTCGATAGCAAGATCAATTTCCACTTCAACGTGCAAGAAATATGCCACGTAAAACGATAGCCGATGTTGCGCGTGCCGCAGGTGTCTCCAAGGCCACTGTCAGTCGGGTACTTGCCGGCCAAACCAAGTACGTGCGCGAACAGACGCGCCAGCGCGTGCTGACGGCCATCAATGAACTCGGGTACCATCCCAGCAGCGCGGCACGTAGCCTAAAGTCCAAACGTAGCTTTACCCTGGGAATAGTCGGTTACGGATTAGAGTACTTTGGCCCCTCCTGTACTCTATCCGGCATCGAACAAGAGGCCAGTGAGTTGGGTTATACCATTCTCTTGCACTTGGTCCGCCAGCCCGAGACGAATAACGTCGAGCAACTGCTGGAAAAGATGCTGTCTCGTTACATCGATGGCATCATCTGGGCTGTGCCGGAGATTGGCAACAACCACGCTTGGCTTGAGGACAAAAACATTCAGCTTTCTGTGCCCATCGTATTTCTAACCATGAAGCCGCGATCCGATCAGTTTGTGGTTACAGTGGATAACCGTAGTGGTGGACTCGCAGCGACGAGGCATCTGATCGTTCAAGGATGCGAGAACATCGGGCTTATAACTGGTCCAGTAGATTGGTGGGAGGCACGCCAGCGTAAACTCGGCTGGCAAGAAGCGCTCCAGAGTGCAGGGTTATCCGTCAAAAACAGCTTAATTGTCGAGGGAAATTGGTCTGCTATCACCGGGGAGCATGGTCTGACTCAGCTTCTGGAGCAGCATCCAGAGATTGATGGCGTGTTCGTTTGCAACGACAGCATGGCCTTGGGGGCCGCGAAGGTAGCGCGGGAATTGGGACTGCAGATCCCAGGGGATTTGGCCATAGTCGGTTTCGATGACATTCCAGACGCCGCCTATTTTTATCCGTCGCTATCCACCGTGCGGCAGGATCTGGTCGAGTTGGGCCGTCGCGCTGTGAGGGAGCTCGGTGAAGCGATAGAGGCAAATCGGAGCGAGACGCCCTTTGCGCCCAAGACGGTTTTGATCCAACCAGAACTGATTGTCCGAGAGAGCTCAGTCCGAACTGGAAGCTGAGTCTACTCAGAAATAGCAAACTGGCTACCTCTGCACCTGACCGTCGAGCTCTTTTCCATCGGGTTTGCGAGGAAGTTTTCCCTCCTCTCTTTCCAGTCCCTCCTTCTTTTAGAAGGAGGGACTGGAAAGGCAAAAGGTTTTCTATGCGCTGTGAAGCTCATGCTGTCTAAGCTTACACTCATTGCAGTGCTGAGTTCTCAGGTAGCTTCTCAAGTATCTTCTCAATAAGTAGGGGAAGATGGGGGGTGTGAGGGCGGCTACGCCGCCCTCACAC
>Ga0315550_1000486_pt1 | contig 24454 bp, 11 predicted proteins | sample SalMarSW160190MG_2_FD_203100 | JGI IMG/M metagenome (GOLD analysis project Ga0315550, IMG submission 203100) | Salt marsh sediment microbial communities from the Plum Island Ecosystem LTER, Massachusetts, United States - Salt Marsh Sediment SW1601-90 ... | reverse complement strand
GACCACCCGCATGACGTCGGCGCGAGTGGCCCAGCGAAAGTTGGGCAAGCCGTTGAGAATCTCCATCACCTCCGGCAGCGACGCCCACCCCTCTTCATCCATCGCCAGCGCGAACCGCTCCGGCTGGTGACGCAGGATGAGGGAGAGGAACTTGCTCAGCTTGATCAAGCGGCGTGTGTTGGTCATGGATGTTGGTAGATTAGTAGTTGGTAAATTGGTGATTGGTAGATTGGTCAATGATCCGTAATAGATCTTTAACGCCGAAATCATCCCTGCTTCGCGCGTCGTAGCCCACCGTCACGTCGGCGAGCCGCTCGTACAGCCGCTCGCGCGAAGAAAGCAGCCTGGGATAGCAGCGCGCCAGGGCGGCCTCGTTTGTCTCGCTGGGGCGCTTTTCGAACATCCCCTGCCACAGCACCGGCCTCATGTTAGCCAAGTACAATTCCAGCATACGCTCCTGCACCTCGGACGGCGTCGCCATGTGGACGACCGTCGTTTGCTGACGGAGCTCGTCCAACAGCGCGTCTCCAGTGTAAATCACGCTCCCGGTCGTATCGACGATGACGTTCCACTCACAACCACCCACTTCCCGCTCAATGCACGTCAGAATCTCCTCCAACACCGCCATCTCGTAGGCTAGATACTTGGCCTCACGCTCGGCGTACTGCGGCTGGTATGGGAAGCCCATCCACTCCCCCATCGTCATGCGGCTCTCGTCCGGCCTGATCAACTCGGGGGCCAACTTGGCCGCGATCAGCGCGTCACAGCAAAAGTGCCGATAGCCGCGTTGAGCCAGCTTGGCAGACCAGTACGATTTGCCCGAGCCGGACATGCCGATGAGCGAAAGACGCATCACCCTTCCTCGGTAGGAACCACTAGGTTCAGCGCATCCTGAGCGATCGTGATGCTCACCACCTGGCCGCTCAGGAACTCGATATAGTCCTGCTCGATGCCGTCGCCAAAGATCACGCCCCCCTGCCCCATCTCCGAATGGAGCACGAGCTGAAACCCCGCACTCAGAAAACCCCAGTTGAGATCGGTGCCAGTATAGACCGATGGAAACGGCTCGCGCACGAACCAGGCCAGGTACGCCTCCTCCGGCTCCGGCAGATCGATATCCAACTCTCGCTGCTCGACGATCGAGCGCACCCAGCCGGTGCTGCCGGTGCCGGTGGCGCAGATCACTCCGGAGGACGAATGCCGCTCTTCCTCACCATCGACCTGGATGCGATAGCGCGCTGATTGGTGCGATTGATGTCCTACAAAGACCTCGTTCAGCGCCAGCAGCCGCTGCCCGTCCTCCCGCTCGGCCACGGCCATCACCCGGCACTGGATGCGATACCCCGGTCCTTCCCCCTGCGCCACCCAGTCCAAGAGCGCCGCGGTGGCGCCGGGTGCGTGAGGGCAAAGCACGCCGTCGTACCGGTCGGCATCGGGGTTCACGCCGATAGTCAACTGGCCGTCCAGGTACTTGGCCACGTTGGGTACCAGCCCGTCCTGCCCCACGATGACGATCACGTCGTCGGGCGCAAACAGAAAGCGGTCCAGGTCGCCGCGGTCGACGCGCACGCGACGCCGGTCGGGCGGGATCGCCGCCGATACCCGCGCCAGCGCCGCCTGGACGCGCTCGTGAATCTCTTCGTACTCTTCGATGCTCTGGCCATGCGATTCGAGGTAGAAGCGCGCCTGATCCAGCGTGCCGTGCTGTTCCAGCAGGAGCTCTACCGGCGTCTTGCGGGTGACGAGCACAATACGCGGGAGCGTGAGGTCCTTAATCTTTCACCCTCCCCCTACCGACCGAACGGTCGGCCCCCTCCCTAGTAGGGAGGGGAGCAGAATTGGAATCCAGCAGCATGCGCTGGAGCATGTCGCCCAACAGATCGGGCGTCAGGTTGAGGTGGTTGATCGTCTCGACCTTGTCGGCAAAGCGCTGCATCGCCAGGCCAAAGGTGACCGCGGGCGGGGCGTCCTTCCAGATCGCCACCTTGCGCGCCTCGGCCTCCATCTCGACGGCCAGGAGCTTGCGCTTGGCCTCCGCCTCGGCGTCGGCGATCACCCTCATGATGTCCGCCTTGCCTTCAGCGGCGAGGGCGTCACGCTCCACCTCCGCCTCGACCTCGAACCTCTCCCTCTCGGCGTCCTGCTGGGCGTCCAGCATCTGGTTCGCGCCCTCCTGGCGGATCAGTTCCTCCTGCCGCCGCGCCAGCTCGATCTCGGTCTGCAGCTCGTTCTCCTTGATGGCTCGCTCCTTCTCCACCGCCAGCGCACGCCGCTGGAAGGTGGCCTCGTCCGCCTTTTGCTGGATCTCTTCGCGGGTGGGCGTCTGCAGCGCCTTTTCCAGCTCGGGCGAGGGCGCCACTTGGTCGATCTGCACGTTCACCAGCGCCAGTCCCATCTCCTCGATGGCCGCGTTTCCACGCAGGGCCGCCTCCAGCACCTCGCGGGTCTCGTCGGCCCCGGTGCGCACGATGTCGACCACGTCCATCTCGATCAAGCGCGCGCGTACGGGATGGCGCGACCAGTTGGCCCACAGGTTATTCAGCCGCTGCAAGGGCTGCTCGACCCACGCGCCGCTTTCGAGCGCGATGCTAAAATTGACCCGCTGGGCCGCCCGTTCCGCGTCGGCGATGCGGTAGGTCAGCGTGGCCTGGACGGTGACCTCCTGCACATCAGACGACCGCTCGCGCAGGACGAACGTGGTCTGCACATCCTCGACCGGCACTTGGGCCACCGCCGCCGAAAGCGGATAAAACCAGTAAGCCAAACCTGCCCCGCCGCGCGCCAGCTTACCATCGCGATAGTGCAAGATGTGCTGGTTCGGCTCCGCCCGCAGGTGACGGTAGAATAGAAACTTGCTGATGTGTGCCATTGTAGCCTCCTCTGGGTCGGTGCTCGATAGATTGGTAAGCCGGTAGTTGGGCTTTAGTCAATCAACCAAAAAAGCGTTATGAACTGGGTAAATCCTATCACAAGTTGCAGCCCAAAAAGCAAGATGCTATACAGAAAGAACCTCTTCTTCTTGGTAAAAATGCCAATTGTGACAGTAGAAAGCGGTAATAGCGAGAGCAATGTACACATTGGACAAGCGATCAACAAACCCTCTGGAAAACGCCACCAAGGCCCATGTGAAGTGGCCGTCTCTTCCACGCTTGGTAACAAACCCGTGAAACGCGCCGCCCTATAGAGAGCAAAGGGCAGCATCCCTAACGAGAGTGTTAGGATTAGCACAAATACCAATGCCGTATCAGCAGCCGAAGATTCTACCCTTGCTCTGTTCATACCAATCTACCAGTTTACCAACCTACCAACCCTAAATCGCCGCCGTGCCCTTGGTATCGTCGCGGTAGTGGCACCCGCGGCTGCGACGGTTGTGCTGTGCGGCTCCGGCGACGATGAGGGCCGCCTGCACCGCCTGGCGCAAGCCGATCAACGCATCGTTCAGCTTGGTGCGCCGGTAAAACTCTTCGACCTCCTGCTTCAGATGGATCAGATCGCGCAGAGCGCGCTCCAGTCGCCGCCCCGAGCGGGCCAGGCCGACGTAATTCCACATCGTGTGCTGGATGGTGCGCATGTCGCGCCAGATGAGGGCCGGGTCGGCCTCCTCGTCCAGCCCCTCCTCCTCCCAGTGCGGCACCGCATCGGGATCGACGACGGGCTGCGGGTCACGGGCGGCGATGTCGCGCGCCGCTCGGTCGCCCCACACCAGCCCTTCCAGGAGCGAGGTGCTGGCCAGCCGGTTGGCCCCGTGCACGCCCGTGCAGGCCACCTCGCCCACGGCGTACAGGTTGGGGATGCCCGTGCGCCCACACTCGTCGGACCACACCCCGCCGCAAAAATAGTGCGCCGCAGGCACCACCGGGATCGGCTGGCGGGTGATATCAAGGCCCAACTGCAGGCAGCGCTTGTAGATGGTGGGAAAGCGCTCCTTGATGCGCGCCGGCGGCAGCACCGAGTGAATGTCGAGCAGCACGTGGTCGTAATCATTCTCTACCATCTCGCGGTGGATGGCGCGGGCCACGACGTCGCGCGGCGCCAGGTCCTGCCACTCGGGCGCGTACTCCTTCATAAATGCGCGCCCGTCGGGCGTGCGCAGCTTGCCCCCCTCGCCGCGCACCGCCTCGGTGATGAGGAATCCCTCCCCACCCGAAACGGCCAGCACCGTGGGATGGAACTGGACGTACTCGGCGTTGATCACGCGCGCGCTGGCCCGATAGGCCATCGCCAACCCGTCGCCCCGCGACCCCGGCGGGTTGGTCGTGTGGCGGTAGATGCGCCCCAGGCCGCCGGTGGCCAGGATCGTCGTCCCCGCCAGGTAGCGGTGCACCGCGCGGTGGAACGGCTCGTACACGTACGCGCCGTGACAGGCGATGGGCTTGTAGACGGCCAGCGGATCGGTGGCGTGGTGCGGGAAAGTGATCAGGTCGACGGCGGTCGCCGACGTGACGACGTGCACGTTGGGCCGCTCCTGCAACACGGCGACGAGCGCGCGGATGATGGCCTTGCCCGTGGCGTCGCCCACGTGCAGGATGCGCGGGCGCGAGTGAGCCGCTTCCATGCCATAGCACAACTCCCCCATGTCATCCCGGTCAAAAGGGACGCCAGCGGTCTCCAGCAGCACCTCGTTTACCAGCCTCGGCCCTTCCTCGGCTAGAATGCGCGCGGCGGAGGGTAGGCTGAACCCGGCCCCGGCCTCCAGGATATCCTCCACCAGCAAGTCGGCGCTGTCCTCCTCACCACGGGTGACGATGCCTCCCTGGGCGTAGAAGGTGTTGCTCTCCTCCGCCTCCTTAGCCCGGGTGACGACGGTGACCTGTCGCTGCGTGTCTTCCGAAAGCCGCAGCGCGGCCGTCGCCCCGGCGATCCCACAACCGATGACCAGTACGTCCGTCTGCAGGGGCATCAGCTTGCCTCCAACATGCGCTCCAGCGCCACGCGCGCGTCGCGGGCCACGTCGTCTGGCACGGTTATGCGGTTGATAATCTCACCTTCGACCAACCCATCCAGCACGCGGGCCAGCTTCTCCACGGTGATCAGGTTCATCGTACGACAATAACTCGGTTCCGTGGATAGCGAAGCGACAAACTGCTCCGGATGCTCCTGCTTGAGCCGGTTGACCAGGTTAGCCTCGGTGCCGATGGCCCAGTGGGTACCGGGTGGCGATTCCTCCACCCGCTTGACGATATAAGCCGTCGAGCCCGCCTCGTCGGCCAGGTCGACCACGGCCATCTCGCACTCGGGGTGGACGATAACGCGAATCTCTGGATCGCGCTCGCGCCAGGCGATGACATGCTCGGGCTTGAAGCGCTGGTGCACGTTGCAGAATCCACGCCACAAAAAGACGCGCGTCTGCTTCAATGCATCGGCGTCGTTCCCGCCGAGAGGCAGACTTGGATTCCACAGCACCATCTCCTCCAACGGAATGCCCATCTTTTTGGCCGTGTTGCGGCCCAGGTGTTGATCGGGAAAGAAAAGCACGCGCGGCCGCCGCGCGAACGCCCACGCCAGCACGCTCGCCGCGTTGGAGGAGGTGCAGACCGAGCCACCGTACTGCCCACAGAAGGCCTTGAGCGCCGCAGACGAGTTGACGTAGGTGATCGGCAAGACCTTCTGCTCCACGCCCATCACCTCATCCAACTGCGCCCACGCCTCTTCCACGTCGGAGCGGTTGGCCATCTCCGCCAGGGGGCAGCCCGCCTCCAGGTCGGGCAGCAGCACGACCTGCTCCGGCTGCGAGAGAATGTCTGCCGTCTCGGCCATAAAGTGCACGCCGCAGAAGACGATGTATTTGGCGTCCTGACAACTAGCCGCATCGCGGGCCAGCTTGAGCGAGTCACCGCGAAAATCGGCGAACTGGATCACATCATCCCGCTGGTAGTGATGGCCTAGAATGACGAGGGAATCCCCTAGGGTCTCTTTGGCTTTCCAAATACGAGATTCAAGTTCGGCGGTAACGTCCATCTCGGCCTCCAATTCTACTCAAAAGGGCCCGTCTCACAATCAAGTGGCAGGCATAACTTTACTTCGAATTCCATGTACTCGATCCAAGCCCGTTCGTTCACCACAAGGTTTCCCAGATCCAGATGGGTAATGGTCATCACACCCATCCCCTTCACAAGGCCCTCATAGGCTTTCATAGCCTCTTCACCAGCCAGATCATCACATGGCCACAGCAGGCAATGAAGCACTCTATCTGCTATCTCATAATCCGCCTCGCTAAGAACAAAACTGAACCCCCTTATCTCCTGCGGTGCATTCACGCTTCCCTCATTTGGTCCCAAGTTGTCACTGTTCCGAAAATGCCACCCCGCAATGTAGCGAGCGTTCCTCCCTCGAAAAGGCGGCGTCAAGTCCCCTACCCAGATGGCCCACCCTTCCCCATCACCTTTGGCGTAGCGAAGCCGAAACGTGAGATCGGGGCCTATCTCCTGCTCAAAATCCTCACCACGATGTACCTGTCCCTGGAACTCGATACGCCCATCCGATATGTCCGCCTCTGGCGGCACAAAACAAGCGGTCAAAAATACACTCGCAAGGCACAACAAAATCCTCTTCATGATCTCAATCCCACTGGCTGGCCAGAGGTCCACCTCACATTTACATCTGCTCCACCAACATGCTCAGGTCGAGCGCCGGAGCAGAATGGGTCAGCGCGCCGATGGAGATATAATCCACGCCGGTCCCGGCGACGGCCGTCACCTGCCACAACTCGACGTTACCCGAGGCCTCCAAGGGCACCCTACCGGCGACGACCTCGACTGCCACCCGCATCTGATCGACGCCCATATTGTCCAACATAATGCGGTTGACGTTCAGCATCAGCGTCTCTTCCAGCTCCTGCAGGTTCTTGACCTCGACCTCGATGGACAGCTCGGAGTAGGCCGTGCGGGCCCGCGTGACGGCGGTCGTGATCGACCCCGCCGCCTCGATGTGGTTGTCCTTGACCAGCAGCATATCGTACAAGCTCATGCGATGGTTCTGCGCGCCCCCCATGCGCACGGCGTATTTCTCCAGCACACGGTAGCCGGGGCGGGTCTTGCGCGTATCTAGAATGGTCGTCTCAGTGGAAGCGACGGCATCCACAAAGACGCGGGTAAAGGACGCGATCCCCGAAAGCTTTTGCAGGAAATTGAGCGCCGTCCGCTCGGCGGCCAGCATTCCGCGCCCCGGCCCGATTACCTCGGCCACGATCTGCTGCCGCTTCACCCTGTCTCCATCCTGGGCGTGGTAGATGAAGCGTAACTCAGGCTCCACGCGGGCAAAAACTGCCTCGGCGATGGGCAGACCGGCAATGACGCCCGGGCTCTTGGCAAAAATGCGCCCCTGAAGCCGCAGATCGACCGGCAGAACGGCCTTGGAGGTGGCGTCACCCGGCCCGATATCCTCAGCAATCGCCAGCTCGATCAGCGGCTCGGCTGCTTCAAGAATCTTGGCTATTTCCTCAGTACTCATTTTCTTCTCCGAGAAACGTTCTCGACAGGATTTACAGGAAAATCCTGTTAATCCTGTCTGAATATGGGCGGCATCGTGCGTTTGTGTGCTGAGCGGGCGACCATCCCCTGCACCTTCTCCAGCGTCGCTGGGTCGACCCCATCGGTATCCCCCGCCTCGATGGCCACCAGGGCGCGATCCAGTTCGCGGTAGGTGATGCCCATCTCTGCTTCATCCGTCTGTCCGGGCCACAGGCCGGCGGTAGGCGGGCGCTCGACTACCTCCCTTGGCACGCCCAACCCGCGCGCCAGCTCCCACACCTGCGTCTTGTAGAGATCACCCAGCGGCAGCAGGTCGACGCCGCTGTCGCCCCACTTGGTAAAATAGCCTACGGACAACTCGGTCTTGTTGCCCCCACCCAACACCAAATAGTTGCGGGTGTTGGACAAATAGTACCAAGCGATCATTCGCAAGCGCGGCTTGATGTTGGCAGCGGCCAGGCGTCCATCCGAAGGCGAAAACTCAGCAACCAGAGCATTGTAAGCCGCGCTCAAATCCACCCTGACTGTGGAATTGCCGAAAGCGTCCGCAACCAACTGCCCCAGCCGGGCATCCTCCGGCTGAGAGCGGCAAGGAAGCAAAAGCCCCAGCGTACGTTCAGCACCCACGGCGCGCACGGCCAACGCGGCAACGGTCGCCGAATCCACGCCTCCACTGAGGCCAAAGACAAAGCCCTTAGCTCCTGCGGCATCAAGATGCTCTCGAAGCCAGTTTGCGATCCGATCGGGTAAATTCATTGTGGTCTCCCATGTTTCAGGCTACTTAGTGTATTCTACACACTAAGTATACTTGAAAAAGCAACGATTGTCAAGCGTCTGGCAGTAGAAACACCGGGCTGCGCTTCACGGGGTAAGGAGCACTAATGGGACAAAACGGCAAGTATACATAAGCGACTCCCGTTTTGCAGGTGTTGCTTTGGGTGGTCACGTGGTCATGACCTCGTAAGCCAGCCCGCGTCCATAGCACACGTGTCGCCGAATAAAAGTGGCGGTCTTGCAACGCAGCCGCTGCCCGGTGTATCGCACTGGGTGTGCGAGGGTCATCAGAATTCGTGTGCCACCACAGCCGGACCGGTTGTCTCAGATGAAACCCACGTGTCGCCGTCGTAGGTGCATCGCACCTTGTGCTGGGCATCCGGCAGGACTTCGAATGTCACTCGTCCATCGCTCCCCGTCTTGGCATACGTCACGTAGCCATCGTTCGCCTTCAGCAGGTCGATACGCTGGTTGACCAGGTCCGTGCCTCCTGCAGTAACGTGGACAGTGAGTGGCACCGTCTGCACCTCAAGCTGGGTGCCGGCATCGATCGTGGTTACTGCCGTGGTATGCTTCCCGCCGTGATAGTCCACCTCCAGCTTCATCTGCGCACCAGGCACCACCTCGAAGAAAGCGATCCCGTCGGCGTCCGTCTTGACGTATGTGACGTATCCATCGTTGGCCTTGCGCAGATTCACTCGCGCGTCCTCTATCGGCTGCCCCACGCTGTCGATCAGACGCAGGCCAAACGCCTTCGTCTGCACCGGGATCTCCACGTAGCCACCCACCACCACAGGATCTGTCACGTATGTCGCGCCGTGATAGTCCAACTCCAGCCGCATCTCTGCGCCAGGCACCACCTCGAAGAAGGCGATGCCAGCGCCGTCCGTCTTGGTGTACGTGACGTAGCCACCGGTGGCCTTCCGTAGGTTTACCCGTGCATCCTCAATGAGTTGCCCCGTGCTGTCGGTGACTCTCATCGCCAGCCCTCGCGTCTGCACCTCAAGCTGTGTATCGTCCACCACCGTCGTCACCGGTGTAGCATATGTCGCGCCGTGGTAGTCCACCTCCAGCTTCATCTCGGCGTCGGGCACCACCTCGAAGGAGGCGACGCCGTCGGCATCCGTCTTGACGTATGCGACGTACCCGTCGTTGGCCTTGCGCAGGTTGACCCGCGCGTCCTCGATCGGCTGCCCCATGCTGTCGGTCACTCGTAGGCTGAACGCCTTCGTTTGCACCGTCTCCGGGGCGTGGGAAGTGGACGGGTCTGTGGCATACGTAGCCCCGTGGTAGTCCACCTCCAGTTTTAGCTCGCCGCCCGTCACGACGTCGAAAGAGGCCCAGCCGTCACCATCTGTCTTGACGTATGTGACGTACCCATCGTTGGCCTTGCGCAGGTTGACCCGCGCGTTCTCTATGGGATCGCCGCCGCTGTCCAGCAGGCGCAGTCTGAAGGCCTCAGCCCCCAATACCACGTCCACGTTGGCTGTGTTGGCCTCGGATAGCCACTTGGCCCCATGGTAGTCGACCTCCAGTTTCATCTCGGCGTCTGGCACGACCTCGAAAGAAGCCACACCGTCAGCATCGGTCTTGACGTAGGTGACGTACCCGTCGTTCGACTTGCGCAGATTCACCCGCGCGTTCTCGATCGGTGCGCAGTCGCTGCCGATGAACTGGAGATGGTATTCTCTGGTCTGCACGACTGCGCCGGTGTCGTAGCTGCCGACGTCAGTGGCATACTTCCCACCGTGATAGTCCGCCTCGAACAGGCTCGGCACAGCGCTGCCGCCATAGTCATTAAAATCGACCAAGCCGCCCGCATCCGTCTTCTTGTAGGTGATGTAGCCGGCGGCGGCCTCGCGCAGGTTGACACGGGCATCGGCGATGGGATTGCATTGACTGTCGACGAGCTTGAGCTTGCCCGGCTCGGCGCTGACGCCGGTGCAGGGAGATGCATATCCGGAATCCACATAGGTTACTAGCCCGGCCAGGCTGGGGCAGATCAGGTCTCCAACGCCCTCGCTGACGGTGACCAGCAGCTCGTCACTGCCCACGCCGCCGTCGCTGTCCGCGACGGTGAGGGCGACAGTGTACACGCCCTCAGCAGCGTAGGTGTGGAACGGCGTTACCGTACCGCTGCCGGTGACGCCATCGCCAAAGTCCCACCAGATGGTGTGCGTATCGGACAAGCCGGGATCGGTGAAGGAGCTGCTAAAGCTCACCACCTGCCCCACGCCCGCCGCCAGGTCTGGCCCGGCGTCCACCGCTGGAGGCACGTTGTTCACGACGACGGTACAGTCGTTGCTGCCGATGTCACCCGCGCCGGTCGCCCGGATGGTGTAGGCGCCGTTCTCAGCCCAGGCGGTATCCCAGGGGATCACCCTGTCCGCATACACCGCCGCAGCTTGTATCGTCTGCACGTCGGTGAACACGACCTGGTGCAACGCAAGCTCGACCGTCGTAGTGACGACGACCGTCAGCGGGCCGTCCGTCAGGTTCGTCAGGCGCACGGTGACGTCCACCGGGTCGCCCTCATCGTAGGAGGTGGCCGCGGTCCCGACCGCCAACACAAAGGGCGGCACGACGACCTGGCCCGTGGCGACGTTGTTATGCTCGTAGAACTCGGCCACTGCGTCGTCGGGATCGACCACGGCGACGAGCGTGTGCGGGCCAGCCTGTCCCAGCACGTCCCACACCAGGTCGACCTGGATGCTTTCCCCCGCCGCGAGTGCGGACACCGGCCCGCTGCCAAGCAGCACGCCACCTGCCCCCGGCTCGCCATCCCAGAATTGGACCGTGGTAGCAGCGGCGTCCGTCTCGCCGACGTTGGTCACCCACACGCGCAGGGCGCGCGTCACAGCACCCGTAGGGGCCAGGTAAGGCGATCCGACGGCCAGGTCGACGGCGGCGGTGCCGTAGGCGAAGGTGGTGTGTGCTTCGTGGCTCAACCCGCCTGCCTCCACGCGCGCCGCCAGGTCGTGCCAATCGGGCGTCATAGGTCCCGGTGCCGGCACGGCGACGGTCTGGACGCCCGCCGTCAGCGCGAGCGTGGCGTTGACGACGGGTACGTCGTCCACCAGCAGCGTGAGATCGGCATCGGTCGGTGCCGTAGCAAAGACCGTGAGCGAGGCGGTCACCGGGTCAGTGACATGGGCATACGTCTCGTGGTCGGTGCGCACACCCACGACGGTGACGCTGCCCACGTCGAAGGTCTCTGACCCGGCGGCGTACACGTATTCGGCGTCATCGGCATCTGCGATCAGGTAGACCAACAGGTGCGGCCCGGACCACGCACTGAGCGAAGCCGAAGTGTGGGCCGTGGAGAGCGGCAGCACAAGGGTGACGTGGTTGTTGAGCACGTCTCGCAGCGAGATGGTTTCTGTGATGCCCTCGTTCCGTGCCCCATCGGGGTAGACGAGCCAGGCCCACAAGCTTGCGTCGAGATCGTGCGTCGAGGCGATGGTCAGATCGGCCCGCACCTCATCGTCCGGATCATAGGGCAGTCCGTTCAACCGTGCCTCGGCGACGCGCACCCACGGCGCGTCCACGTCGAAGGGGACGCTGCGCTGCCCCCCCTCTGGCTCCCCCCCACCAGGGGGGAGAAGGGTATAGTCGACGGTGTAGGTACCGCGCGCCAGGTCATCGGGCACGGTGAACTGGAAGCTCGTATCGCTGCCGGTCAGGTCGATGGTGGCCGTATAGCCCGGCGCGCTGACGACCAGGGGGGCCGTCGCGTCCGTCTGCACCGTGACGTGTACCGTGTCCCCCGGCTCGTAGACGTGATCGTCGAGCACGAGCGTCACGTCGGGGTAGCGCAGGGTGAGGTAGATAGTGTTGAGGTACACACCGCGCTCCTCGCCCTCCTCGTAGAGGGCGTAAAAGACTATCGAACTCTGCGAGTTCGCCTGATTCCCCTCGGCAGCGGTAAGGTCAAAGTCGAGCGTACGGTCCTCGCCTCCCGCCAGGGTCAGGGGTTGGGTGATGACCTGGCCCTGATACGCCACGTGAGCATACATCGGCGGCGTGGGAGCGGCGCCCGCGTTGGACACGCTGATCTGCAGGGTGGCCGTGTCGCCGGGCAGGTAAGCTTCTTGCTCGAACCCGGCTGCCACCTGCACATCCACGCCGGCCACGTCCAGCGTAAAGTCATATCGCCGTCCCTCGAACCAGTAAGTGCAGAGCAGCGATCCGCCGCCCAGCAGTCCCTGGGGAACCTGGAAGCTAAAGGCGACCGTACCGCTTTCGCCGCCGGGCAGCCACACGGACTGCGTCTCGTCCATCAGGTCGCCCACCGTGGCGCTGATGACCGCCGTGGCAGGGGCAGAGCCGGCGTTCTCCACGCCAAAGGTCAGGCTGACCCATTCGCCGGCCTGAACGACCGTGTCGGTGGGCACGGAGGTGATGGCGAGATCGGCCCCCGGCGCGGTGACGTCGACGGTGGTGGAGGCCAGCGGGGAGCCGTTCCCCGCCAACAGGGTGAGGGTGACGGGGTGGGTGCCAGATGGTGCCGTCGTGAGATCGATGGCGAGAGTATAAGAGTGTGGGAGTGTGGGGGTGAGTGAGACGGATTGCTCGGCGGTGAAGAAGGTGGATTCCACCCGCAAGGTGCCTGCGATGGGCATGATGCCGGTGTTAGTGATGACGGCGGTGATGGGCACGATGCTGCCTGCGGCAGGGCCGGTCGTGGCAGAGATTGCCGCGTCAAAAGCCCGTGTGACGCGGAAGGTCACCTCGCCACTTTCAAACGGGGTGGCGAAGGTGAGGGTGTAATCGCCGGGAGGCAGATCGAGCAACAGGTCGCCGGAGGTACCCTCGCCTGGCGGCAGGTAGGTGAAGATTGGAGATAGGAGACTGGAGATTGAGGATTGGACGGTGATGGCGGTGGTGAACTCGACAGGCAGCAGGCCGGTGTTTTCGATGGTGTAGGGAACAGCGACGGCCCCCTCTGCGTAGACGGGCTGCGGGGCAAAGCTCACCACGGCCGCCTCTCCGAAGGTAACGGCGTGATACAAGATGTAGCTGACATCACCGGAGATGGTGACGGTGAAGGCAGTGCCGACGGTGATGGTGGTGGGTTCGACCAGGACACGAGTCTGGCTGACAGGGAGCGTAAGCTCCAAGCTGTTGCCGGCGAGTTCTGGATCCGAAGCCTCTATCGTCACCTGAACGTCCAGGTCGTGCAGAGAGGGATTCTCCAACACGAGCACCAGGTCGAACGGTTCGCGGCCGGCAACGTCCGGCGCTTCGATCGCAACGTCGAGGGCCGGGGCAGAGACGGTGAACCGGTCGCGAGCAACGCGCGTTCCATCGGTGACCTCGGCCCACGCGGGCCCCTCGCTTGAAGGCGCTGCAGCCGCGACGGTGGTCGACCACGTGTCTCCGGCCGGGATATCGGGCGTGCCCAGGACGGCGACGACCCGTCCGCCTAGTGTGACCGTGATCTCCTGACCCGCGAGCGGGAGTGAGTTGCCGTTGCGCAGGGAAACTTCCAGAGTGACGCTCTCGCCCGGCGCGGCGACGGCGGGTGCGGACTGTTCCAGTCCGTACACGCCCAGGCTCAACGCCGGGGCGGAGGCGGCGTAGACGGTGAACGGCTGCCGGTCGAAGGCCAGGCGCTGACCACCGGCGGTCGTCAACTCGCCCTCCAGATGCATGTGCCCCGTCGCCCCCAAGTCGGAAGCCGGGACGGAGATCGTCTCGGTCAGCCCGGTCCCGCCCGCCAGGGCGACGGGGATGGTGGACTGCCACAGCACGCGCGTGAGGCCGGTGTAGCGGCTGACCCCGACACCGTCAACCCACTCGTCGAGTTCCTCGTCATAGTACTCGCCGCCGACGATCCACACGTCGCCCAGGCGGTCCACCGCCAGGGCGACCGCGCTGTTGGAGACCAGCCCGCCGTAGGTGGACTCGACGGTGTGCTGGACGACCTCGCCTGTGTCCGGGGAGAAGGTAAAGATACCTCCTTCATACTCCCCACCACACGTCAGCCACACCGTCCCATCCCTGGCCACGGCGATGCCAAAGATTTCGCCCGCGGGCAGCCCGTCGGCGTCGGTATACACAGCCCAGGTGCCATCGGCGCGGCGGAGGGTCAGGCCGCCGCCCACCTCTTCCTCGAGCTCTTCATCCCAGTACGGTGCGGTAGCGAACCAGGCATTACCCGCCCCGTCCACGACGATGTCGCGCACGTCATTGGATGGCAGGGGAGAGTTGGCTGTGGTGTAGGTAATCCAGGATGCTCCAGAGAACATTGCCACGCCGCCGGCGACTGTATCCCAGTAATCACAATAGCTCTCCTCACAGGAGCGGACGGTGACCCAGATGTTTCCATTACCCACGGCGCCGGCGTCACCGACGGTGATGGTGCCGATCCAGTTAGAGGGCAGGTTGGAGTTGTCAGTCGTATAAGTGATCCACGTCGTGCCGGAGAGCACGCTCATGCCACCACCCACATTTACGTAGCCACCGACACCCGAGTCCCACGCCCGCCACGGTTGGGCGGCGAACCAGACGCGATCCTCTCCGTCCACTGCGATGGAGGTCACACTGTCAGAGAGCAGGCCGCCACCCGTGGACTCGACGGTGTATTCCTCCCAGTTGCCCTGGGCGTCTCGGGCGCGTACCCCAGACCAGAACGCCAGCCAGGCGGTGCCTGTGCCATCCACGGCCAGGTCACCGATCTCCTGCCAACCTGCACTGAAGGCCGCCCAGTCACTCCCGTCGGCGAGCAGCCGGTAGAGATACGCCTCGTATCCCTCTCCCTGCACTCCGCCGGCAAACCAGCGATTGCCAGCCGGGTCGACGGTCACGAGAGTTACCTCTTCATAGTTGTCATCCCAAAGCTCGAACGGATCGGTGTACGACTGCCAGGGAGAGACGACGGCCAGCGGCCCACGGATGGAGGTCACGCCGCCGGGTTGGCCCAGTCCCGGGTGGGGGCTCGTCCACATCCAGCGGCTGCCGTCGGAGGCCGCGGCGATGGCCGTCACGTCGTCGCTGCCCAGGCCGTCGGCGTGACCGTACTGCCTCCAGGAGCCGTCGGCCAACAGGACGCTCACTCCGCCGCCGACCAGTTCTTCCAAGTCGTCGTCCCAGGTCGGTTCGGTGGCGAGCCAGACGTTGCCCTCCTCGTTCACGGCGATGGCATAGACATAGTCCGAGCCCAGGCCGGAGTTGTCCGCGGTATAGGTACCCCAATCCCCACTGGCCCAGCGCACGCTCACTCCGCCGCCGACCAGTTCTTCCAAGTCGTCGTCCCAGGTCGGTTCGGTGGCGAACCAAGCGTTGCCCTCCTCGTCCACGACGATGACATGGACATAGTCCGAGCCCAGGCCGGAGTTGTCGGTCGTGTAGGTGATCCAGGTCGTGCCTGAAAGCACACTCACCCCACCGCCGACTTCCTCTCCCAGATCGTCGTCCCAGTAGGGTTCGGTGGCGAACCAGACGTTGCCCTCCTCGTCCACGGCGATGGCATGGACATAGTCCGAGCTCAGACCGGAGTTGTCGGTGGTGTAGGTGATCCAGGTCGTGCCTGAAAGCACACTCACCCCACCGCCGACTTCCTCTCCCAGATCGTCGTCCCAGTAGGGTTCGGTGGCGAACCAGACGTTGCCCTCCTCGTCCACAGCGATGGCATAGACGTAATCGGAGCCCAAGCCGGAGTTGTCGGCGGTGTAGGTGATCCAGGTCGTGCCTGAAAGCACGCTCACCCCGCCGCCGACTTCCTCTCCCAGGTCGTCGTCCCAGGTCGGCGCGGTGGCGAACCAGGTGTTGCCCGCTTCGTCCACGGCGATGGCATAGACATAGTCCGAGCCCAGGCCGGAGTTAGCGGTGGTGTAGGTGATCCAGGTCGTGCCTGAAAGCACGCTCACCCCGCCGCCGACTTCTTCTCCCAGGTCGTCGTCCCACAACGGCTCGGCGGCGAACCAGGCGTTCCCCGCCTTGTCCACGGCTATGGCGGTGATCCGCCCGCCACCCAGGCCGGAGTCGGCGGTCGTGTAGGTGGTAAACTCGGGCTCCAGGGAACGGTAGACGCCGGCCGGCTGGGTGACGCGCAAGGTGAGCGTGCCGCTCACCAGTGGTTGCGGGCCATTATCGAGCTCCGCTGTAAGCGTCACCGCGTCGGTAGTCAGGTAGGTGGGGCGGTCGGTGGAAACGTCCAGCGACGCTTCCAGGCCCTCGACGTCGACCACGGTGAACAGCGTCGCCCGCTCACCGGTGGTGAGGTCGATGGCCGTGCCGAGGAGAGTATGGTGACCGGTGGCAACCTCTTCGGGCAGCACCAGCGGCACGGTGATGCTCCCTCCTGCCTGGATGGGGCGAGCCGAGGCGGCAGCGACGGTGACGGCATAGCCCCGCGCGTCGACGATGCGCAAGTCATAGTCGGCGGTCGTGTCGGCTCCGCCGTCGTTGGCCAGGGTGACGACGATGGTCTGCCCCGGAGCCGGGGAGGCCGGCGCGTCGGAAGAGATGACGATCTCTGACGCGGGTATTTGAATGGACGCGGGCATCTGCGTGAGTGTATCGCCGCCCGGCAGGGCCAGCGTGAGGGTCAGCGGATAGGCGCCGGCAACGACGTCGGGCGGGATGGGGATGGTCCAGGTGGAGGTGAGGGTGCCGTTAGGCTCGAGGATGAGATGTTGGAATTGTGGAGCAGAGATTGCGGATGAGTACATCCGTGTAGATTGGAGGGCGGCGGTGAGGGGCAGGGTGAAGGGACCGGGATTGGCCAGCCGCAGATCGAGGCGGGCCGCGTCACGGGCGCGATGCGCGGGTTGATCCAGGACGCCCTCGACGAGGGGCGTAGTGTGCCAGATCGCGCGATCGTGCAGCGTCCCGTACTCGTCGGCCGTGTCCACGGTGACGACGTACGTGCCGTATTCCAATGGCGGCACCTCCAGCAGCGGGGTGAGCACGCAGGAGGAGGACGGCGCCAGGGTGAACGTGGTGCTGGTAGTGGGTGTGATGGTACCGGTAGGTGTCGCCAACGTGAAGGTGAGGACGCCGCTCTCTACCGGCAGAGAAGCGCTGGGATTAGCGACGGCGACCGATATGGGCACCGTACTCTCCACTGCCGTAGGCGGCGGTGGAGACGCCGAGAAGGCCAATGGAGATGCGGGAATGGTGAATCCGGTCGTAGAGCCTCCAAGAGGAGTGCCGTCGAGAGAACTGGCCTCGATCCACACCTGCCCCGTGCCGGCGGCAGCCGACGGAGGCACCGCGATCTGGTGGACGACCTCTGCGCGGTCACTCCCGAACGTCACGGTCAGCGTATCGGCGTGGAAGAAGGTGCGCGCAGCGTCCATGGCGCGGATGCGGAGTGTGACAGTCACGTTTCCACTGCTGTGCCAGAAATGGCCGACCTGCGCGCGCAATTCAGTCGTACCGCCGCGCTGTACCACTTTAGGATCGAGAGACGGCCAGATCGAAACCGCCGGCAGGTCGGTGTGTACGCCGAACGAGGCGTAGGCCCGGTGCTCCCCGGCGATGACGTGGCCGCGCAGCATGGACCAACTCCCCACAGGGGTCTCGAGCGGGATGGCGACCTCGCCGGGCGTTTCCCCGTCAGCAGGGGGAATCACGACGTCCTCGGTCAGCACGCGGTATACGCCGCGCCAATCGAAATCGTGGTCGAAGCCATAGTGCACGGTGGCGGTGAGGGGTGCGCTGCTGTAGTTGTAGACGTGGTAGGTGAACGAGATGACAGACCCCCGTACAAACCTATCGCCCGGTCCGGTGATGGACAGGTAGAGCGGCCTGGCCGGGTCGACGATGGCCGGCGGCCGGGCGACGACGTAGCGGGCCACCTGCTGCTTGCCCGTCAGCGGGTAGCTGCCCAGAGAGAGCCCCGCCTCGACGCGCCAGATGCCGAGATGGTCGGTCGGTTGGTTGGTTAGTTGGATGGTGCCGGGCTGGCCGGGGGCGATGGTGATGGGAACAGTGTGGGTGAGGGCGATCTGCCGCGACGGGTCGATGAAGCGCAGGCTGGCCGTGGTGGCGGTGTACTGGGTCGTGTTGGCCACCGGGATGGTGAGGGTAAGGGGATCGCCAGAGGCGAATTCGGGTATCTCCCACCCTGCCTCTCCCTCACGGATCGCCCAGGTGAGCAGGTCGCGCAGGATCACACGGGCGTCGGCATACGACTGGCCGTGGGCACTGCCCCAGTCGTCGTACATTGTCGTAGCAAAGACCCAACCCCCCTCGGTCCCCCCCATTGGGGGGGAGGAGGAAGAGGGGGGAGGGTAGGGATAGAGGATGGCGGCGGGGCGGCCGTTGGCCCTGCGGGAGAGGATGACGTGCGCCTCCTCGGGCCAGTGCCCCTCTGGCGAGGGGGCGAAAAACCCGTCCACGTGGGCGCGGACCTCGGCTCGATTGAGCCCGGAGAGCATCGGATGCCAGGTCTCCATCATCAGCGAGGCGCCGGAGCAGGAGATGTCCTCGTTCCAGCCGTAGCCACTGAGCTGGCCTCCAGGCAGCGCGCCGTACTCGTAGCCGTGCTGCTGGTCGAAGGCCACGATGGTGCCGCCCAGTTCCGTATATGCCTCCAGCCGGGCGCGGAAGGAGGCAGAGCCCTCCATGCCGTACAGCCCGCCGGATGGGATGATAAGCACGGGGTATTGCGCAAAGGTGGCGGCGGGGTCGAAATCCACGGCCACCAGGCTGTGGGGCTCCCCGGCCAGGTCGACCAGGTGGCCAGCCTCGGCGGAAAAGCCGTGTGACAGGATGCCCACCCGCGCCCTGCCCCGCGCTCCCGGCGCAGAGTCCAGCGGCGATAGATAGGCAGAGGCGGCAGAGAAGGTATCGTCCATGTGATCGCCGCCCGGCCCACCCCCAGCGATTATTGTCCAGGGAGGGCCGCACTGTTTGTCTGACTTGCTCGCCTCAAACCGGCGAGTGGTCCGATTGCCCGCCCGGTCAAAGAGCACGAACTCATAGTCTACCGAGTCTCCAGGATCGAGAGAGAAGGTATAGATTTCCGCCCAGGTGTCGGGCGGCACGTCGAGTGACTCTGCCGCAATAGGCCAAGGAGATCCGATGGTGACAGGCGGATCGAAGGGAAGCGTCATAGTATGGTCATTGTCCATAACGATAAGCTTGCCAAGGCCGCTGTGGAGGTCGTAGCCTTTCACCTTGTAGGTGGTGGATGCGCAGGGGCCACTCTTGTCCGCGTCACTCTCGACGTCGATCTCGGGGGGAGTCGTGTCAGAGATCAACGTGATGGTATAGGCTCCCGTCCCGGCCCCTTCGCCTGCGTCCAACCGGACGACGATGAAGCCCAGGTGAGTAAATGCGTCAGCAGCATTAAGTGGCCAGTGCTTCGGGCGTATAAAGATGGTGCGCTCTCCTTGACCGCTCACTATGGGAATGGTTTCTATAGCGGGATGGACCGGGCTGATCCGCAGACGATTTCCCGTCCCGGATCGCCTGGGGCTGGCACCCCCTGCGAGGTGTAGAAACTGGACGTGGAATTCCTCGGCGGGGTTGCTCTGCTCGAAGCGAATTACAAGTGGGCTGGACAAGACCTGCGTGCCAGAGACCACTCCAATCATCTTCACCTCGGCAAAGTCCATACCAAAGCTGCTTGTGATTTCACCCGTGTGGTGGACCGGGCCGCTGGTTCCCCACTGATACTGTGGCCATGAGTCCGCCGGTGGCTCGGTGTAGACAGGGTTGCCAGGTTGTTCGTAGTATTCGCTATCGTCCAGGCGTAAGGAGTAGTTGGCGCGGGCGAAGGCAGTGAGGCTTTCTTCATAGGTGTCAAATGGACAGTTGACAGCGGAGGCGAGAACGTTATCCATTATCGAAGGCATCTCACCGACGATGTCTGTACTCCAGTAAGCGTCTTGGCGTTCCTCCCAGGCGCGCTTCACCACACTCAACCCCAGCCTTGGATCTGCCAAGCCGCCGCATTGCTCGAAGAGGAACCTCCAGTAGATCGCCGCTTCATAGCCCATCTGAGTGCCATTTCCAGCGGCATCTTCGTTCTGCTCAGTGTAGCTTCTGTTGAGATTGTCCAGAAGGAATTGATTGGACCACCACATGTACTGGCGACCACCTGCATTTGGGTCAAACTGTAGACCCGGCTGTCCTACCGAAGTGGCAAGCACGGCATGGCCTTCGTGGAAAAACGACCAATCGCCAACTGCCTGAACTCCGAAGAATGGTGGAAGCTCCACATGTGACGGCCCCACTTCTTCAAGGGTGATGTTCCACTGAAGGTTATGCAACATCTCGTGGTAGAACGAGGCCATCTGTGCGTCAAGCAGATTGTCAACGTTATTCTGAGGATTCTGAGGCCGGGTGTCGTATTCGGGATACCAAGACCTGCCGGTGACTCTGAGCGAAATGCCTGCGTTGGTCTCGGCCTTGCCGTGGAACCAAGTGGCCCCATCGTTGAGGAAGACAGGCAGTCGCTCCTCAAACATCCAGTCGTCGTCAAAGTGCATGCTATACCACTCATCGTACCAGGGCCCCATTCCCCAGTCGTCGCTCTCGACGCGAAACACTTCGGCCATTCCAGGAGCGAGTGTACCGGTGACGTAGCCCGGCACTTGGTCCTCCCTGTCCAGCCAGGTGTCGGGATCGGTGCCGTCTATGCCGAAGGGGAACATATCGCAGTAGTAGACAGGCATCTCGTCCGGGGCTGCGCCTGGACTCTCCTCCGACACATCGGGCAGATCCTGCGTCCACTGGTTCTCCATCAAGAAGGCGTAGTCGCCATGGCCTGCCTGCAAGGGATTGGCAATAGTCCCCACAAAAACATCATATTGGAAGTAATCAGTGGGTGTGGTGATCGGCCCAGTACCGGATGGCACCGTTTCAGTGAACACATGCTCAAAGAGCGCCGATGCATTCGATGAAGTGAAACCCCAGGTGTTGGTAATCCATTGTGATTCACGCCATACCGGGATCTCTGTACCCAAAGCACCGCCTTGGTCAGGATCTCCATGTTGGGTCCAGACTTCGAGCGTCACTGTTACTCCCGTAAGGGGAACTTCAATGTGCCTCACCCACACGACTAGCCTGCGCTCATCGTGATCGGTTGTCATGGCACCATCCTTGTAAAGCACGAGATGGGGAATATAACTCACCCGGGCTCCGAGGTCGGCGCTGCCATTATGTGTCCAAAACTCGACATCTGACGCTGCTACAAAATCGGCGACTGGAGTAGGTGGCTGTGGCAAGAGAGAAGGCAGTTCGGATTCGGCTGCCGATGAAAGGGGCGCAGCGAAACCTCGCTTTTCTAATTGCCCCGATGTCTCGTTGGCAGAAACAGATTGGAGTGTGAATGCTAGCAACAATAGGGCGAAAAAGAAAGCAACCGCAATATGTCTCATTCTCATCATCAATTCCCCCAGAAGGAGTACTTTCTATCGGCATACAAGGGAAGCATCCAGTAGGGAACATCTATGTAATCGCCTGTTCCATGCTCTGTGACCTCTCCCCCTGTCACCCGCAGGTGATCTTGAAAAAACAGGAACCACCACTGGAACTCCAATCCCTGGATTTTCGTCCAAGCTGTGATCCCATAGTTGAACCGGAGATCAGAAAAAGCTCTTGGCCCATCCACTTGCCCCCAATTGGAAAAGATCACTTCTTCTTCGAGATAATCCGACAGAGCCATCAGCACAAAAGCCCTGGCAACCAGTTCGCGGTTTTCGTCGGTGATCGTGATATTGTTGGTGTCCAGCAGGCCGCCGAAGGTCTCGGCACTGTAGCGCTGGCCATCCTGCTCAACGATGAGGAAATTGCGTTGCTGCGGCCCAAATTCACCGCCATACACATCGTACTTCACCAGGAAGAACTCGGTTTGAGGAAACAGCTCTTCCCACTCCGGACGCGTGATACGCACCGCATCTTTGACCACATTGCACCATGGTTCAGTCTTCAGAATATCGGAGCACTCGTCAGCCGAGGAGGCGCTTTGCGGACTGTAGTGTTGCCTCTCAATCACCAGCTCTTCTTCCCTCGTCAGCGTCGGGGTGGGCGCAGGCGTGGGGGTCGGCGTGGCAGGTTCCGCAGTCGCGCCCAGGGTTTCCGTGGCGGGCGCGGTCCGGGCGCCGCATTGGGCCAGCGCCACGGCCAGGATGGCTACAGCCAGGGCTACTGCGGCTATCACCACTATCAAGCGGGTTCTTGGGTTCATCTGTCACCTCCAACAACAAATTGAGAATGGAACGAATGAACAAGTCGGCGAGTCAGCGAATGCGCCAAGTGGCGAGACTGCGATGGACGAGCTGTGAGGCCGTTGGGACGGCGGTGTAGGGGGCAATGCGGCAATGGTGATGTGTGGTTCAGACGGAGGCTAGCTACCCCCTCTCGCCTTGGGACTCGTACACCTCGCTTTGCATTGATCTGGTACTATACCGGATATTATAGTCATCGGTTTTGTCCTGTCAAATGATGGTGCGTTCGCCTGTGCCACCCTGTATAGGAATCACTTCTGTAGCCGTGTGCACTTGACTGATCTTTAGGCGGTTCCCTGAGCCAGATCTCCTGGGGCTGTTGCCCGGCGCCAAATGCAGAAACTGGACGTGGAATTCCTCGGCGGGGTTGCTCTGCTCGAAGCGAATCACGAGCGGACTGGACAAGACTGTGCCAGAAACCAGTCCGATCATTTTCACCTCGGCAAAGTCCATGCCAAAGCTGCTCGTGATCTCACCCGTGTGGTAAACCGGGCCGCTGTCTCCCAACCGATACGGTGGCCACGAGTCCGTCGGTGGCTCGGTATAGACTGGGTTGCCGGGTTGTTCGTAATACTCGCTATCGTCCAGGCGTAAGGAGTAGTTGGCGCGGGCGAAGGCAAGGAGGCTTTCCTCATAGTTCTCGTGAGGAGCGTTTTCATTGGCGGCGAAGGCGTTGTTCATCGCCGGGCCAAAGTTGGTCAGGAAATCCTCGGTGCTCGTGCGGGTAGCCATTTCCCTTAGGATACTTCGGATGATCTCCATACCCTGGGCGGGGTTGCCCACTCCCCCGCTCTGCTCGAAGAGGAAGCGCCAGTAGAGTGCAGCTTCGTAGCAATGACCACCATCTCTTGGATAAAGGTTCATGACCTCAAAAGAGGTGTTGAGAAGATCGCGCAGGTACTGGTTAGCATCAAGCACGTAGTGAGCATCATTCGGTGAAGAAAGGCTGGCAACGGACTGGGCAAGTATCGCTTGCCCCTCGATGACATAGCTCCAGGCTGCGCTTGCAGGAGTATAGTTCTCGTGTAGCCCAATGCTGTGCTGCATCGAGTGAAAGAACTCGTGGCTGAATGCGGATCTTTCACCCTCGTCGAGGGAGGATGCCAATTGGTATGTTACAAAGTTAGAATCCAACGCAATTCTCTGCTCGGGAGTCCATTTGACTCCATCGTAATGCCCGTAATGGTACACGCCACCCCCTAGGTGGAAATAAGTGTCTCCTTCCGATACATACACCTCGACGACGCGATCCTCGTCCCAACCAGGGTGCAGAGATTCAAATCCCCAGTTGTTGACTTCGGTGTCGAATATCTCCTGCATCATCGGTATCAGAGAGCTGTTGACGTGAGTGTGGGCCTGTGCCCTAGGTAGCCACGATGCGATAGTGTTCCCCTGTCCGAAGGGGAACATATCGCAGTGGTGCACGCGAACGCTGTGGTCTATACCGGTTGCGTCGTCGGTCCCCAGGTCGGCCTCGTATTGGTTCTCCATCAAGAAGGCGTGTTCCACAGGACCTATGGCTGGCACATGGGGATCATTGATGTAGATGTTATAGAGGAAATAATCTGTAGGTGTGCTAATCGGTTTGGTGGCTGATAGATTGGTATTGGTCATGAATTCGCGACTGAACATAACGTATGTTGTCAATGTGAAGCCCCAAGTATTGCTGATGAATCGCGTCTCACGCCACACTGTTATCCGATCCACGGGAGATCCTCCATTGTCCGGATCTCCGTGCTGGGTTTTCACCTCGACTGTGACCGTTACTCCTTCAAGAGGTATCGGGACGTGATTCACGGCCAACGCGTCCATCCCGCTCCGGCATCGACCGCACGGTCATAGCGCGTGCCATCGGCACCGGTGGTGAGATTATTGATATGACAGATGCCCGCTCGTGAGTTCTGGGCCGGCGACGCGGCGCCTACCTGTGGGACAATTTCGCCAAAGATGGCAAAACATAATCCTACAACTAAAAGCGGCACAGCCTTCCAAAGAAAGCGAATCGAGTCAGTGTGCTTGTGCATG
>Ga0315550_1000484_pt1 | contig 24492 bp, 18 predicted proteins | sample SalMarSW160190MG_2_FD_203100 | JGI IMG/M metagenome (GOLD analysis project Ga0315550, IMG submission 203100) | Salt marsh sediment microbial communities from the Plum Island Ecosystem LTER, Massachusetts, United States - Salt Marsh Sediment SW1601-90 ... | reverse complement strand
CGACCGATGCGCACGACAAGCCCCGGTTTTGCCTCGGCGGATGCGGGGAACGCGCGCGCCAGTTCCTGCAGCGACGCGAAGCCGTACCAGCGATGGCGCGTCATGTGTCGGGCCACGACGTGCAGGCCGCGCATGGATATTGCCGCGATGTCCAGCGTTTGCCCCGGCACCAGGCGGATTTCCGTCGCGCGCAGTTGACCCGCGCTCAACGCCGCCGGTGCCGTTTCGGGCGCGTCCGGGCGCGCGGCATGCAGCCCGTCGATACCCAGGCTGGCGATCGCGATCCGGTCGGCGCCCGCCAGCGACAGTCCCTCGACGTCCAGTTGTTCGGCGGCGACGACGCGCAGTTTTCCCTCCGGCCAGTTGACGGCGATGTCACGAAACCGCCCGTTGCCAGTGACGCGCCACGCGCCGGATTTATCCGCCGGCGGGGAGACCGTGATATCGGCGTTGATCCGCGTCCCGGCGATCAGGCCGGGCTTGGCGTGTTCGATGTGCAGCCGGCCGTTCAGCCGCACGCGCAGGTTGCCGGAAGTGGAATCGGTTTGGGAGCCGCCGGCGGCCGGGATGAGCGTCAGCTCGCCGTGATCGATATGCGCCGTGCCGTTCAGCTCCGTGCTGCGGTATTGCACCTGGCTGTTGAACACATTGACGTGACGCAGAACGAATCCCCAGGCGGTTTCCTCGGCGGGCGTTTTGTCCGGGGTGGTGGGGGGTGTATGACCGGCGAGCCCGATGAAGCGCCAGCCACCTTCGGCCGAACGTTCGACGGTGAACGAACCGTCGCGCACCGACAGATCGTCGATCACGACCTGCCGGTGGAACAGCGGCAGCAGCGCGAAGCGAACGCTCGCCTGGGGCAGCAGTAGCGTGCGTTCCCCGCCGACCCGCACCTGCAGGCCGCGCACCGCCAGCTGGCCGATGAAGGGGTTGAAGTCGACATCCTCGACCAGCACCTGTTGGGCGCCGGCGTCGGTCAGCCCGCGCTGGATCCCGTAGCGGATTCCGTAGGGCAGAGTGATCAGCACAATGATGACAAGCACGCCGATCGTCCCCGGGATCCACGTTGCCGGGTGGGCGAGAATGCGGCCAATTTTCTTCGGCAAAGAATCTGCTTGATCGTTCATGGATGATCAGCGCGTCGATATATATCTTTCAAGGACCGGAAAATGCGCCCCTTGTTTCCTTGATTAATCTGAAATTCACATGAAAGCGGAGATTGGATTCTACTACCTGTCCTGTGACGATGTCCTGAGCAAATGGTTCCCTGCGGTGGCGAGGCGTTCTACAATCGAAGACGCCGTAATTCCGGTAGGGATCTGCCGGCCAAAGCGCTTAACAAGGAGAGTCGACGCGTGAGCCTGTTCCACGCCATGGGCCTGATCGTGACGCTCGTTGCGATTTTCGGTTATCTCAATTACCGGGTGGTGCGGCTTCCCGACATCATCGGCATCACCGCGATCGGCCTGGTCGTCTCGATCATCGTGGCCGTCGTCGGCACCTTCAACCACGACGTGGCGCAATGGGCGCAACGGGCCGTGGCGGGCATCGATTTTTCGGAAGTGGTGTTCCACGGCATGCTCGGCATGCTGTTGTTCGCCGGCAGCCTGCACGTCAATCTCGGCGACATCACGCGCGAGAAATGGGTCATCCTGGTTCTCGCCACCGTCGGAGTCACGCTGTCGACGTTTATCGTGGGTGCGGGATTCTATCTCGCCGCCGCGTTGCTCGATCTTCATCTGCCTTTCATCTACTGCCTGCTGTTCGGGGCGCTCATCTCACCGACCGATCCGATCGCGGTGCTGGGTATCCTGCGCAAGGTCGGCGTGCCCAAGAGCCTGGAGACCAAGATCGCCGGCGAGAGCCTGTTCAACGACGGTACCGGCGTGGTGGTGTTCCTGACCCTGCTCGGCGTTGCCGCCGGCGGTCGCGATGTCGCGGCCTCGGAGGTGTTGAGACTGCTTGCCGAGGAAGTTCTCGGCGGCGTGGCGGTCGGCCTGGCGCTGGGCTTCCTCGGTTATTATCTCCTGAAGGGCATCGACAGTTATGCCGTGGAGATACTGATCACGCTCGCGCTCGCGACGGCGGGTTATGCCGTCGCCGAGTCGCTGCATGCCTCCGCGCCGATCGCGGTCGTGCTCATGGGGCTGGTGGTGGGCAATCAGGGCAGGGAGTTCGCCATGTCCGAACAAACGCGCCAGCACCTGTTTTCATTCTGGGAATTGATCGACGAGTTGCTGAACCTGCTGCTCTTCGGCCTGATCGGCCTCGAGGTGATCGCCTTGTCGCTCTCGGCCAATCAGCTGCTTCCCGGCCTCGTGGCCATCCCTATTGTGTTGCTGGCGCGCTGGATCAGCGTGGGGCTGCCGGTCGTCGCCATGAGCCGTTTCCGCGTGTTCACCCCGAACACGGTCAGGATCATGACCTGGGGCGGCTTGCGCGGCGGCATCTCGGTGGCCCTGGCGCTTTCCCTGCCCGCGTTCGCCGGGCGTGAAACCATCGTCGGGGCGACTTATGTCGTGGTGATTTTCAGCATCCTGGTGCAGGCGCTCACCATGGGACGGCTGGTCCGGCACTTGAGCGGGAAGGGGTTGATGGAGCCGCCGGATCCCGGGAGCTGAATTTTTACCGGGCGCGGTTGTTTTTTATCAAACGGAAAAGTACTGCACGCCTTCCAGCAGAAACCGCACCGCTCCGCTCACCAGCAGCGCGACCCCCACGGACAGCGACACGGAAACAAACGCCTGACGCCGGCCGATGGTCTTGAGCATCACGGCGAAGGTCGACACGCAGGGGAAATAGAAAGTCAGGAAGATCAGGAAGGTGATGATCTGCACCCAGTCGAGATGGGTGCCGATGTCGAAGGTGCCCAGGGCCTGGTAGATCATCAGCAGCGACAGCTCCTTGCGCAGGATGCCGAACAGGATCGGCACGCCGAGCAGCACCGGCAGGCCCAGCCACCAGACGGTGACCGGCGTGAACGCGGTATTGATGACGCGATCGGCGCCGAAGTGGCCGAGCAGCGCCAGCACCACGCTGCCGCCGACCAGCAGCGGCGTGACGATCGTGAGGATGTCGCTGGTGCGCGCCCAGGTGCTGGCCAGCAGGGAGCGCCAGTGCGGCAGGGCGTACGGCGGAATCTCCTGCACCTGGCCCGGCCCGCTGTCGGGATAACGGCGCGTCAGCAGCTTCCCCAACAGCGCGATCACGATCATGCTCAGCAGGAAGATCGCGAACACGCCGAGTCCGCCGAGATATTTTCCGGCGAGCGCGAGGATGATGGCGGAACGCGCCGAGCACGGCACGAAGGTGATCAGGAGCGAGGCGATGAGGCGTTCGCGGCCCTGGGTGACGCGGGCGGCGGCCGAGAGCGCCGGCACGTTGCAGCCCAGTCCGAGCAGAAACGGCACCGCGACGCCGCCGTGCAGGCCAAGATGGTGGAAACCGCGGTCGACGACGAAGGCGATGCGCTGCATGATCCCCGATTCTTCCAGCGCCACCAGCAGCAGCACCAGCGGAATCATGTAGGGCACGACGATGCCGACGAGGCCGACCAGCCCGTCGGCCACGGCGCGCGCGACGACTTCGAGCGTCGTGTGCGGTTGCCAGGCCGATACCCACTCGACCAGTCTGGCCGAGGTCATGGCGTCGATCCAGGTGCTGACCTCGAACACCACGAACAACACCGCGGCGAACACCGCCAGGCTGCCGAGCAGGCCCCAGTGCGGATGCAGGAACAGCTCATCCAGCCAGTAGCGCCAGTCGCCGCCTTCGTACGGCGCCCCGACGCGGGTCACCGCCTCGAACAGCGACGCCGCGCGATGGTGACGGTCGGCATGCAGTTCCTCCGCCAGCGGTCGCGGCAATAATTTCTCGGCCTCGGCGCGCAGGCGCAGGAGCTCCGGCAGCAGGTCGGGAAAGTGCTGTTGCATTTCCTGGCGAAAGTAGTCGTCGTCCGCCGCCAGCTGCATGAGCAGGAACGGAAGCGGCACGCGAAAGGCGGTGTTCACCTCGGGCTGGTTCAGGGTTTTGCCCAGGGGCACGAGCTTCTCGCAGATATGCCTGCTCGCCGGTTGCGGGAGCGGACAGGATTTCTCGCGCACCGCTTCGACCGCCGTGGCGAAGAGTTCCGAGATGCCCTGGCCCATCAGCGCCACCATCGGCACGACCGGCACGCCCAGGAGCCGGCTCAGGTTATTGCTGCTGATGTGGAGACCTTTCTTGCGCGCCTCGTCCATCATATTAAGCGCGATCACCATCGGCCGGCCCAGTTGGGTCAGCTCCAGGCTGAGCTCCAGGTGACGCTCCAGGGCGGTGGCGTCGACGACCTGGATGATGACGTCGGGCGGGGCGAAGGGCGCCGGCGGCCCGCCCGGTTCGTGTACTTTCACCGGCGGCAGCTCGTCGCCCCACAGCAGGTATTGCAGCGTGACCCGGTCGTCGTGTTCGAGGTGGTGCAGCGCATGGATGCTCGGCAGGTCGACCACGCGCGCCTCATCGAGGCCGATCTGTACCGCGCATTCGCCGTAGGCGCGATGCGTGCCGGCGAGCTCGCCGGTGCGGATCGAGGTGCTGGATACCGCCTGGAACAGGGTGCTCTTGCCGCTGTTGGGCATGCCCACGAGGGCGATGCGCAGGCGCCGCGCGCCGCGAAACAGGGGGGTGCGCAGCGGAATGGCGGTCGTGGAGGGTGCCGGCTTCACGCCATTATTGTTTCGCACGCCGGCGCCGGCGACAAGGAAATCCGTCGCCCTAGGATTCGCGCAGCACCGTGAGCGGGCTGCGGCGCACGACGCGGCGCGTGCCGACAAAGCCCGCCAGGCCGATCAAAATGCCTCCGGCCAGCGGCGCCGCCAGCCACACCGGCCACTTGAAGCTGTACTCGAGATCGAAGGCGCGGGTGTACAGCAGCCAGGCGATCAGCTCGGTGCCGGCCGCGGCCAGCAGGCCCGCCAGCACCCCCAGCACCGTGAACTCGGCCAGGTGGGCGGCGCGCAGCTGGCGCCGGCTGGCGCCGAGCGTGCGCAGCAAGGCACCCTCGTGGAAACGCTCATCGAGACCGGCGCTGAGCGCCGCGAACAGCACCGCGAAGCCGGCGGCGAGCACGAACAGCAATACCAGCTCGACGGCGGCCGTGGCCTGCGCCAGGATCACGCGCACCCGCGCCAGCAACTGATCGATCTCGAGCACCGTCACCGCCGGGAATGCGCGCACCAGCGCGGTGAGCAGCGGTTTGCGGTCCGGCGCAAGATAGAAACTCGTGAGGTAGGTGGCCGGATAGGCGTCGAGCGCGCGCGGCGGGAAGATCATGTAGAAGTTGGGGTGAAACGAATCCCATTGCACCGAGCGGAGGCTGGTCACGCGCGCGTGCAGCGCCTCGCCCGCGATCGAAAACGTGAGCTCGTCCCCGAGACCGATGCCGAGGTTCTGCGCCAGTTTTTCCTCCACCGAGACGCCGCCCGGCGCGGATGTGTCCCACCACGTCCCGCGCAAGATGCGGTTGTCGGGCGGCACCGTGCCGCTCCAGGTGAGATTGAGCTCGCGCCGCAGCGCACCGTTGTCCGATGCCTCCTTGGTCACCGCCCGGGTCACCGGTTTACCGTTGATCTCCGTCAGCCGGCCGCGCACCATCGGATAGAGCGCGCTGGCCTTGATGTCGTTGGCCGCGAAGAAGCGCTGCACGGCGGCGACATCCCGGGGCAGGATATTGAACGCGAAATGGTTCGGCGTGTCCGGCGGCAGTTGCGTCTGCCAGGTGGCGAGCAGGTCGGTGCGCAGCAGCGCGATCACCGCCATGGCCATGAGAGCGAGTCCGAAGGCGAGGATCTGGCCGACGCTGGCACGGCTATGGCGCCATAAATTGTTCAGGCCGAAGCGCCACGCGACACCGACGCGATGATGCAGGCGGCGGCTCACGCCCAGCAACGCCCCCGCCAGTGCCGCGAGCGCCGCCGCCGCGGCGAGGCTGCCGGCCAGCACGGCGAAGGTCAGCAGCGGGCTTCCGGTATAACGCCACATCAGCACCAGCACCGCCGCCGTGGCCGAGCCGTACACCAGCCAGGCCGCCGCCGGCAGCGGCGTCAGCTCGCGGCGCAGCGCGCGCAACGGCGATACCTGCTTCAATCGCAGCAACGGCGGCAACGCAAAACCGGCCAGCGCCAGCAAACCGGTGAAGAATCCGAATGCCACCGGCGCCACGCCGGGCGGCGGCAGTCCCGCCGGTGCCAGGTCCTTGAGGACGTAAAAAATGATTTCCTGCACCAGCCAGCCGAGCGCGCAACCGGCCGCGCTCGCCGCCAGCCCGAGCAGCAGGAACTGCGGTACGAACAGCGCGATGACGTCGCGCTGGCTGGCGCCGAAGCAGCGCAACAGGGCGCTCATGTCGAAGTGGCGCTCGCTGTAGCGACGCGCGCCCATGGCGATGGCCACGCCCGCGAGGATCACGGCCAGCAGGCTGGTGAGACCGAGATAACGCTCCGCGCGTCCGAGCGCGCGGCCGATGGAGCTATTGCCGTCGCGCACGTCGAACAGCCGGTGGTTCGGGTCGAGCCGCGGCCTGAGCCAGTTTTCGAAACGCGTCAGATCGGCATCGCCGCCCGCGAAGAGATAACGATAGTTGACGCGACTACCCGGCTGGATCACGTCCGTGCGCGCGACGTCGTCCCGGCGGATCAGCACGCGCGGCGCGAACGCGAAGAAGCTGCCGGCCCGCCCCGGCTCATAGGTCAGGACACGCGTGATGCGGAACGTGGCGTTGCCGATCTGGACGCTTCCGCCGACGTCGAGGCCGAGCGCCTGCAGCACGCGCGGCTCGACCCAGGCGCTGCCGGGCGCGGGGAGGCCGTCGGTCTTCGTATCCGGTGCGTACAGCACCGGCGCGGTGCGCAACGCGCCGCGCAGCGGATAGCCCGGGCCCGCGGCCATCACGCTCGACAACTGCAGCTTGTCGCCGTGTACCACCACGCTGGCGAACTCCAGTGTTTCGGCGTGACGCAGCTTGCGGTCGGCGGCGGCCGTGAGCCAGTCCGCCGGCACCGGATCGGGTCCGCGCAGCACCAGGTCGGCGCCCAGCAGGTCGGCCGACTGGTAGGTCATGGCGCGGTCGAGCCGGTCGTTGAAGAAACCGATAGCGGTCACCGCACCGACCGCGATCATCACGGCGATGGCGAGCAGCCGCAATTCACCGGCGCGCCAGTCGCGCCGCAGCAGCCGCAGGGACAGACGAAAGTTTTTCAAGAGCGCCATTTAATGCAAGGGCGCGTCCTGCGCGCCGATCGACAAGACGGCGCGTGGTACGCGCCTCACATCATGAAAGTGATTGTAACGATGGCATGTCATTCATTTATTTCCTCATTCTCAATGTAGGGCGCGCATCGCGCGCCGTTCATTAAAATGGCGCGTGGTACGCGCCCTACGTCTGATTCATCGTTGCTCCACGATGCGCCCGGCGTCGAGATAGACGTGACGCTCGCAGCGTGACGCGAGGCTCTCGTCGTGCGTCACCAGTACCAGGGTGGTGCGCAGCTCCTCGTTCAGGTCGAACAGCAGGTCGATGACGCGCGCGCCGGTGGCGCTGTCGAGATTGCCGGTCGGCTCGTCGGCGAACAGGATCGCGGGTTTGGCGGCGAAGGCGCGCGCGATTGCGACACGCTGCTGCTCGCCGCCCGAGAGCTGGCGCGGGTAGTGCGAAAGCCGTTCGCTCAGGTCCACGCGCGCCAGCAACAGGCGTGCATCGCGTTCGGGGTCGGCGTACCCGGCAAGCTCGAGCGGCAGCATCACGTTCTCGAGCGCGGTCAGGCCGGGCAGCAGCTGAAAGCTCTGGAACACGAAACCGACCCGTCCGGCGCGTACGCGCGCGCGTCCGTCTTCATCGAGGCGGTCGAGGCGTTCGCCGGCCAGCGTGATCTCGCCCAGTGTCGGAGAATCGAGACCGGCGAGCAGGCCCAGCAGGGTGGATTTGCCCGAGCCCGACACGCCGATGATCGCCACCCGCTCGCCGGTCTTGATCTCGAGATTGACACCCGACAAGATGTCGAGGGTACCTTCGGCGGTCGCCACGCGCTTCGAAAGCCGGACGGCGGAGACAATGACTCCATTCAGGTATTCAGGCATGCGTCGACTCTTTCTGGTTTTGCTGTGGATGGTCTGCTTGCTTCCGCTGCCGGCCGCCGCGCGTACGCTGCTCGTCGTTGGCGACAGCCTGAGCGCGGCATACGGGATGAACGTGCGATCCGGCTGGGTCGCATTGCTCGCCCAGCGGCTGGCGCGGGAAAAGCCCGACTACCGGGTCGTCAATGCCAGCATCAGCGGCGATACCACCGCGAACGGGCTCGCGCGGCTGCCCAGGTTGCTCGCCGAGCACAAGCCGGCGGTCGTGGTCATCGAGCTTGGCGGCAACGACGGCCTGCGCGGCCTGTCGCTCATGCAAATGAAACATAACATCACGACCATGGTCGCGAAAGCCAGGGCCCGGGGCGCACGGGTATTGCTCATCGGCATGCGACTGCCGCCCAATTATGGCAACTACTACACGGAAAGGTTCCAGCGCGTCTATCAGGAAGTCGCCGCCGGGCAACGGGTCGCCCTGGTGCCGTTTCTGTTAGCCGGTATTGCCACCCATCAGGGACTCATGCAACCGGACAGGATGCATGCCAACGCCCAGGCGCAGCCAATGATGCTCGAGAACGTCTGGCCGCATTTGCGGCCTTTGCTTTGACGGAGCGCGTCGTGGTCTATATTTCTTTTGATGCCCGACAATCCTTTCAAGGCCTCGATTCTCGCCCTGATCAAAGCGGCCCCCGCCGGCCTGAGCGAATATGACCTGATCCAGCGCCTGCAGGAACAGGATCAGGCGTTCGCTTTCGATGACGTGGATCCGGACCTCGCGCTTTTCCGCAAGCATTTCCTGGTGATGAACGCCCTGTACCAGTTGCAGACCGAGCTGTTCGATCAGGGCATGACGCTTTCCATTTCGCCTCTGGATATCCGTTTGCAGCCGGTTGAGGACGCCGGGCATGCGGCGTTGCCGACGGACAACGCGGCGGCGCCGATGCGTGAATATTATCTGAACTGGGAAATCTTCAGGCAGACCGGAAGGGCGGATGTCGAAACCATGCTCAACCGTTTCTGGCAACGTTATCTCGCGATCGACGAGCGTGTCGAGGCGCTGCGGACCCTGGAGCTGCCGCCGAATGCGCCGCGTGACACGATCCAACGGGCATACCGGCGTCTGGCGGCGCGGCACCACCCGGACAAGGGGGGTGACCCGGCGCGGTTCCGGGCCATCCGCGGGGCTTATGAATGCCTGATGCGCTGTTATACGGCATAGATATCAGCAGAACGGCATGGGTTTTTGACGTCCTCCGGCGCGCTCAGTGTGATGAACGGGGCATCGGCGAATCCGTCGACCCGCGTCGGGTGGCAAATATCCCAGCGACTACTATATGTATAGATGTGTTTCAGGCTGTTTAAAAAATCTACCAGGGAACTCCATCCTCATGAATAAAAAATTACTAGGTATCCTGTGTGCCGGTCTGGCGTGGCAGGCGTTACCCGCGAGCGCGGCAACCGGTCTAGAGGGGGTGTCGCTGAGCGGCTTCATGACCGCGGGTGCGACATACGCGAACCGGCAGTTACTGGCCAATTCCAACGCCGTGTCGCAGGACGGCACGATCGAACACACGCCCGGCTTTACCAGCGATTCGCGTCTGGGCGTGCAGATATCGGCCACGGTCAATCCGGATATCTCCGTGACCGGGCAGCTGCTGGCCAAGGCGCGCGAGAGCAACTCCAACGTCAAGGCCGACTGGGCCTTCGTCACCTACCGCGTGAACGATCCGATCAGTATTCGCGCCGGCAAGATCAAGTTTCCGACATTCCTGATCTCGGATTATTACGAGGTCGGTTATGCCTATCCCTGGATCCGTCCGCCTCAGGAGGTGTACAGCCTCAACCCCATCTCCACCATCAACGGGGCCGACATGCTGGCGCGGTATCGCTTCAGCAACATGACCCTGTTGTTCCAGCCATATTATGGTGTGAGCCGCGGGGCCACGACCGTGGCGCCCCAGGAGGCCTTGTCGGCCCTGAGCCAGCCGGCGGGTTCGATCGTGGACGTCGCATTCACGGCCGACGCGCTGCATGGCGTCAACCTGAGCCTCAGTTCGGATATCTTCACCGCCCGTGTCGGTTACCTGCAGACCCGCGTGAACGCGAGTTCCCTGGGCGTGTTCCACGATACGGCGAAGTTCTCCAGCGCCGGCCTCTCCATGGACTGGCACAATGTCGTGCTTTATTCGGAAGTCGCCAAGCGCGAGATCGACGGTTCGGCGAATTTCGCCTTCCCGAACCAGAAGGGCTCCTACGCCACCCTCGGTTACCGTATCGGCAAGTGGTTGCCGCTCTTCACCACCGCGCGGATCTCCGATAACGACAACCCGAAAACACTGCTGGGCACCCCGTTGAAGCAGACTTCCAAGACACTGGGCCTGCGCTACGAGCTGGGGAGCGGCGCCGCGCTCAAATTCGAGGCGTCGAAAATCACCCCCGAAAAAGGCACGCGCGGTCTGTTGATCGCTGATCCGAATGGCGCCACCGCCCCGAACAAGGGTGACAGCGTCATGTTTTACGGAATCACGATCGACATGGTGTTCTAGGAGAATCCTGAATGAAAACATTAAAAAAATTTTGGATGGTCCTGTTCGTCATCCTGGCGTGGACAGGGTCCGCACCGGCACACGCGGCGCTCGCGATCATCGTCAATCCGGCCAACAACATGGCGGGCATCACCGCCGAACAGGCGGCGAATATCTATCTCGGCAAGGTCGGCGTGTTTCCCAACGGAAATCGGGCCATGCCCGTCGATCAGCCGGCCAGCAGCCCCGCACGCCGGAAGTTCTACCATTCCGTGGTCAAAAAAGAAGGTTCGGAACTCAAGGTGTACTGGTCCAAGCTGCTTTTCAGCGGCAAGGGTCAGCCGCCGCGTGAAGTCGGGGATGACGCCGATGTGAAGAGCTGGGTCGCGGAGAATCCCGATGCCATCGGGTATGTGGACGGCAAATTCGTCGACAAGACCGTCAAGGTGCTGCTGATTATTCCGTAGTGTCAGATACCCCCGGAAACAAAAAAACCCGGCCCGGCCGGGTTTTTTTGTTTCCGGGCCCATTCGCCCCCTGCGCGACGTTTCCATGCCGTATCCGGAGTCCGGCAGCCGCCGGGCTCATTTGCAAAATTGTTTAGAATTAACAAGTTGAACCCAGGACACCACGCCGGGAATTGATTTTTGGGTGTCAGGCAGAACACAATGAATCATTAAATATGAAAACACCGGGCGCAGATCCGGCATAAACGGGTTCCGAAGGCGGGGCGAACTGCCTCGAGAATCCGGCGTCGCGAGGGGCGAGGAGAATCCCAGTCATGTACGAACCGTTTTATGGGCTGAAGGAAAAACCGTTTTCCTTGCTGCCCGACCCGGCCTATCTCTATCTCAGCAAGCAGCACGAGATGGCCATGACGCTGCTGGAGTACAGTCTGGAAAACCAGGCCGGGTTTTGCGTGGTCAGCGGCAGGGCCGGCACGGGCAAGACCACCCTGCTGCGCCAGCTGCTGAACCGGGTCGGCGACGACGTCACCGTCGGCCTGATCTCCAACACCCACCATTCCTTCGGCGAGCTGTTGCGCTGGATACTGCACGCGTTCAGCCTGGAGGATTCGGAAAAACCGCGCGCCGAGTTGCATCAGATTTTCATCGATTACCTGATACGGCAGTACGCGAAAAACCAGCGTACGATGCTGATTATCGACGAGGCGCAGAACATGTCCTCCGATGCCCTCGAGGAGCTGCGCATGCTGTCGAATATCAACTCCGAGAAAGACCTGTTATTGCAGGTCATTCTCGTTGGCCAGCCCCCCTTGCGCGACATCTTGCGCCGACCCGAGCTGGAGCAGTTCGCCCAGCGGGTTGCCGTCGACTACCATCTGGATGCCCTTGGCCGTGAAGAAACAAAAGGCTATATCCGTCACCGTATTCTGGTGGCCGGCGGGGAAGCCGAACTTTTCACCGCGGACGCCTGCGATGCGGTATTCGAACACAGCGGCGGCATTCCGCGACTGATCAATCTTTTATGCGATTTCTCCCTGGTCTATGCCTATGCGGTACAGGCCGCCGTGGCCACCGGGGAACTGGTTGAGCAGGTTATCAGCGAGCGCGAAAGAAACGGCGCCTTGCCGATATTTGCCCATGAAAGGAAAAGCCCCGCGAAGCGAAACCCGGCGGCGAATGCCGCCGGTGGTGCTGCAACGCATGTGAGCCGCAAGGCGAGACGCTCCAGGGCAGCGGCCGATGTCTCTGGCACTATTGCCATGGATGCCTATGGCAAGGCGCTGCAACCGGTCCCGGATATTTCCGGCAAACACCGCACGAGCGTCGTGGAGATATCGCCGGCGAAGGATGTTCCCGTGACGGGTGGGGCTCACGAACGGAATGGCGCCATGACGGACAATGGCGTGAGCGCAGCAGATGTCATGTCCCCCGACCTACAGGGGCAGCCGGCGCATGAATCGCAGGCGCAACCTCGGACGAATGCGAGTGGCGTCGCGAGCCTTCCAGCCGGTGGGACAGAAGCCGGGCACGGACAGGCAAGCGCCGCGCCGCGCAATGGAACAAAAATTGGGAAGATGCCGGGTCGCATTGATATGGAGAGGACAAGCCCGGCTCCCGTATCGCCGGAGCAGGGCGCGGAAGATAAACAGGCAAAGATCGTTAACGTGTCGCGCGACGCGGCCGGCAAGACGGGCCGCGCAAAACCCGCCGTTACCGATACGCCGGAAGGGGACGCAATAACACCGGGCCGTTTCGTTGAGCGGCGCGCTGGCGTGCGTGCGAGATCTCAGTTGCGGCGATATGTTTCCGTCGCCGCCGCCGTTATCGTTTTGTCGCTCGCTGCTTTTGCCTGGCATGTTTTCAACCGGCCGGTGGGGCAGACGGCATTAACATCGACCGGGTCATCGCAGTCTCCGATCAGAGGAGCGACCGCGGCGCCCGTGACCGGCGCGGTCAATAAGCCGCCGGTGAGCGAAGCCGGGCTTCAAGGCGAGTCGTCGGGAAAACCTTCTGTCGTGCCTCAGGCCGGCGTCGCACCGGCCGTTGCCAGGAAAGATCCGCTTGAACAGGAAAGGAGGGAGCTGATCAAACGCGAGCGCGCCGCCGCGCGGGCTATCTCACAGGCGGCGGAACGCGAAACCGAAGCGCTGCGTAAGACGGCGCTGGCGCGGGAACGTGCCCTGGCGGCGGAACATGAAGCGGCTCTCGTGCGGAAGCATGAAAGGGTGAATCAACTGGCGCTGGAGGCGGAAAAAGCGCGGGCACAAGCACGTGCCGCCGCGGCGGCAGTGGCACAGAAAAAACCTCAACCCGTTAATTCTCCCCAGGTTGCCGTCTCGGCCGAGGCGGTTCCGTCCGTGCCGGTGACGGCTAATAGTGCGCCGCAAAAAACCACCGGAGCTGAAACCGGCGCCGGCGCTGATGCTTCACAGACCGGTCCCCAGGTTGCCGTCTCGGCCGAGGCGGTTCCGTCCGTGCCGGTGACGGCGAACAGCAACAGCGTGCCGCAAAAAACCACCGAAGCTGGAACCGGCACTGATGCCGATGCGCCACAGAACAGTGAGCCGGTCCTGTTTACCGCGAATCCCTGCAAAGGCCCGTCGGCCAGATTTCTTTCTACCTGCGAATGATGTTCGCGCTCGCCGTCGGACCCGCTGGGCAGTCCAGCGCGGTGCCAACGGCCGTCCGCGCTACTGGCAAGTCGAAGTGAATTTTGCGGTTGGTGTATCGCAGGGATTGGCCCTGAACACCGGGGTTTTATCGGCGCTCTTCTCGCCCGTGCTCTGGTGTTTGGTGGCGGGCTTGTCGGCCTTGATCGGCTTATCCTTGACCTTGACCTCGGTTCTGGTTTCAGCGATCAGCGGGGTTTTGGCGGTGGCGGCCTTGGATTCGGCCTCGTGGTGCTGCTGTTCCGCGGCAATCCTGGCGGCTTTGGCTTCGGCAGCGGCCTTGGTCTTGGCCTCGGCCTCGCGGCGCTTCTGCTCCTCGGCGCGCTGCTGGCGGGCGGCCTGACGGCGCTTCTGTTCCGCGGCAATCCTGGCGGCTTTGGCTTCGGCGGCGGCCTTGGTCTTGGCCTCGGCCTCGCGGCGCTTCTGCTCCTCGGCGCGCTGCTGGCGGGCGGCCTGACGGCGCTTCTGTTCCGCGGCAATCCTGGCGGCTTTGGCTTCGGTGGCGGCCTTGGTCTTGGCCTCGGCCTCGCGGCGCTTCTGCTCCTCGGCGCGCTGACGGGCGCGTAATTCCGCTTCTTTCTGCGCGGCCTGATCTTCACTAACCCAGTTCTTCAGCTTCTTGATTGCCGGATCGTATCCCTGATTGGCTGATTTGGTGTACCACATATGCGCCATCCCGAGATCCTGGGGGATGCCCACGCCCCGCTCGTACATTTGTGCGACGTTGTACTGTGACTTGGGATCGTTGTTCAACGCCCCGAGCATCTGGACATGGAACCTTTGTTCCGCCATTTCCTCGTCACTGCCGTTTGACTGACCGTGAGCCGGAATCGCCGCGCACAGGCAAAGTGCCGCGAGAACGATCAGTGCTCCATGAAGTCCTTTATTCATAATTCACCATGTTCTTCTCTCCTCTCCTCTCATTTTGCATCCCTGTTATCTGCCCGCACGACACATTCGCAAGCTCTGAAGATGAATCAGGAGCGGGACTACTCGCGCACGAACTGATAGGACATTTTCCGATCCACGCGCGTGCAGGTGAGTGAGCGCTCGTCGCGCATGCGGCACTCCATGCTGACCCCGGGCTCCTGCCAACCGGCCTTGACGGCCATGTCGTTGATGCCGCTGGCCATGCCGCTCGGCTGCGCGAAGGGTTTGCCGGCGATATCCACGACGTTGTATATGTAACGCAGATTGAACCTGGCATCCTTGTTGTCAATTCCCGAAATCACGGACTTGACGTTATAGGTCAAGCCGGTATTGCCGACGTTGCGCGTGAACTCCCGGGAAAAGCACACCACTTCCGTGTTGCTGCTTTGGAGACAGGTGGCGCGGGAGGAGGGCAGAAATTCCGCATCCTGGCGGTTCCGCATCCATTTCCCGTTAAGCAGCGCGTCCATGACTTTGATGGTGGGCAGGGGGCGTTCCACCACCGGTGCCCTGGCCACCACCATCGGCGGCGGAACGACTTTCTGCTTTGTCTCTACCGGCGGGGCCGCGGGCTTGACCGGTTTGGGGGCCGTCTTCCGTACCGCGGAGACATGGACCGGAGCAGCCGGTGTCTTGGCGGTTCTGGTTTTGTGCCTGGAGACGGGTTCTTTGCGGGCGGGTATCGGTTTTTTCGCCGGTTCCTTTTTCTTTCGGGCCTCGGCCGGCGCGGGTGCCGGTGCCTTCAATTCCTCTTTGTGTTTATTTATCGTGGCAGCATCTTTCTTCGCCAGTTCCGCATTGTGTTCCTCGAGCCGGACGACGGCGAGAGGGTATTTTTTCTTGGCCGCCATCTCGTACCAATAGAAGGCCTTTTCCATGTTCTTATCCGTGCCCCGGCCATTTTCATAGCTCTGCGCCACGACGTATTGCGCGACCACATCGCCCTTGAGGGCCAGTTTGAGATAGGAATCGAAGATGCCTTGCTGGATCTCATCGTTATCGGCGGCATGAGCGCCGACGACCACGGCAAAGCAGATAAGCAGGGTGGCAACAAAACGTCGCATGATAGTCAGGCCTCGTTTATCAAATCCAACGGACATATTGAGAATAGCTACTGATCATTCAGGTATCGATGACCGGGTCCTGAAAGGCAGCGGCGCCGCGAGCCCTGCGTTTTCGTTAACCGTTGATTTATATATGCAATATTAATACCGATCTTCAGGCCTATCCGGGCGATGCCGGTGCATTGCTGGCATTGATTTTTTTCATTTAAGGGGCGAGCGGAAAATAATGGTTTGCCGGCCTGCAGGCGGTGGGAACAGGGAATTTCCCAAGTCGGGGGCGGGACTTCGCCGACACATCGGTGAGCACGTCTGAAATCTGTCTGTTCAGCGTGACTTAAGCACTGGTTAAAAATCCCCGCCGGCAAAAATCGAGAAGCCACGCGGAAACTCGCGCATTCCAGGAAACAGGACCGTTCGCCAGCTCAGGTAAAAACGGAGTTGCCCTCAATACTTGAGTGATTTACTGGGATATTGTATGATACGTTTTTATATCTGAGCACGAGGTCAAACCCATGGATATTCCACAACGAGACGGTGACGGATATCTCGTCGATAGAGATGCGTGGACCCCGGAAATCGCGCGGGCCATGGCCGAAGCCGATGGCATCGCGCTGGATGATCTCAAATGGAGTCACATCACCAGGGCACGGGAATATTACGATGCGTTTGGTGTCGTCCCTCCGATCCGGAAATTCGCCAAATATGTCGAAATCGATCAGAAAGACATATTCAAGCTATGGATGACCGGTCCGATGAAACCGATCACGAAATACGGCGGTCTTCCCAAACCCACGGGCTGCGTCTGATACCGGCCGGCGTTCGCCGCGGGCCGCATCTACCGCAGCGATATTAAAGGTCAGAAGGTCAGAGTGCTACGGTGCTCTGGCCTTTTTTTCTTTATAATGGGAAGCATGATCGATCTCTATTACTGGACGACGCCCAACGGACACAAGGTCACCATATTCCTCGAAGAAACCGGTTTGGCCTATGCGCTGAAGCCAGTCAACATCGGCAAAGGCGAGCAATTCAGTCCGGCATTCCTCAGGATTTCCCCGAACAACCGCATCCCGGCCATCGTCGATCACCAGCCGGCGGACGGCGGGCCGCCGATCAGTATTTTCGAGTCCGGGGCGATTCTGCAATATCTTGCCGAGAAGACCGGCAAGCTCCTGCCGGCCGACGTCCGTGGCCGCATCGAGGTCATGGAATGGGTGTTCTGGCAAATGGGCGGCCTGGGTCCGATGCTGGGGCAGAACCACCATTTCAATCTGTATGCACCGGAAAAAATCCCTTACGCGATCGAGCGCTACATGAAGGAGACCGAGCGCCTGTACAGCGTGCTCGATCACAGGCTCGCCAACCGCCAGTACATCACGGCGGAGTATTCCATCGCCGATATCGCGGCCTACCCGTGGATCGCCTCTCATCGGAAACAGCGGGTGGATCTGCACGAGTTTTCCAACGTCAAGCGCTGGTTCGAGGCGATCCAGGCGCGTCCCGCCGTGCAGCGGGCTTACGACATTGCTCAGCGGGTGAATCCCGCGCCGGTCGTCACCGAAGAATCGAAGGCCATTCTGTTCGGACAGGGCCGGCATACACCGCGGGGATAGACCGCCAAGGGCGCAAACGGGATTTCACGCCGGGGTAACGGGAAAAGACCAGGGCCAGCATGCTGGCCCTGTTTGTTGATGGTCAGGCGGCGAGCTTTTTCTTGATCGCGTCGATGACGGCTTCGCTCGAAGTGGCGCTCACGGTGATCAGCATGCCTTCCTTCTCGTAAAAGCCGATCAGAGGGGCGGTCTTCTTATTATAAGTATCGAGCCGGTGGCTGATGGCCGCTTCGGTTTCATCCTCGCGCTGCACCACGGGGCTGCCGCACTTGTCGCAGATACCTTCCTGCTTCGGCGGCATGCTCTTGACGTTGTAGATCGCCTGGCATTTGGGGTTCGAGCAGGTGCGGCGGGTGGTCAGACGGTCGAGGATGACTTCCCGCGGCACGTCGATGTTGACCGCCATGTCGAGCTTGATGCCGAGCTTGGCCAGCAGCACCTTGAGGGCCTCGGCTTGGGGAATGGTGCGCGGAAAACCGTCAAGCAAAAAGCCCTTCTTGCAGTCGGGCTCCTGCAGGCGTTTTTCCATGATGCCCATGATCAGCTCATCGGGCACGAGATCGCCGCGATCCATGTAGGCCTTGGCCTGCTTGCCGAGTTCGGTGCCGGCCTGCACGGCTCCGCGCAGGATGTCACCGGTGGAAATCTGCACGGAACCGTCCAGCTGCGTCAGCTGTTTTGCGACCGTGCCCTTGCCTGCGCCGGGGGCGCCCAACAGAATCAACTTCATCAGATTTTTCCTCTCTTTGAAAATTATAAAGCCAGCCGGATAGAATAGTGGGGCGGCGAACCGCGCGCCTGCCGTCATCCGCAAGAAGGGGCGCATTTTGCCCTTTGGACACCGTCAAGATCAACAGGAAATTACCGGTCCTGCCGGGTGTCGGCGGTCGTAGGGGGCTGAAATCCGGGAATCAAACTGCAGATCCAGGGAAGGCGGCCGCGGGAATGGGCAAGATAAGCGGATCATTCCTCTATTGAGCCTGTCTCAATATTTGATGGATTATGGCATTCCCCGCTCTCGGGCGGGGCTGTAAACGGCGGGCAGCGCAGATACATATTCAAAAGTACCGAACAGATGACGGACATCCTCAGGGCACACCCGCGCAGGGGCTTTCGCCAGAGTCTTGTCCGGACCGAGGAGAGGGCAATGACACTGGGTGAGATCGCCCCCGATTTTTCGCTGAAGGACCAGTACGGCGGATCCCGGGATTTTTCGGCCTACCGCAACCGTTGGGTCGTGCTCTATTTCTATCCCAAGGACGACACGCCCGGCTGCACCCGGGAAGCCTGCTGTTTCCGCGACGATTACCCCGCGGTGAAAAATCTGGGCGCGGAAATCCTCGGCATCAGCATCGACAGCCCGGAAAGCCATGCGAAGTTTTCCGGTAAATACGGCCTGCCTTTCCCGCTGCTGGCGGATACCGATGGCAGCGTGGCCAGGCAATACGGTGTTCTCTGGTCCTTCGGGCCGATTCGATTCGCACGCCGGCGGACGTTTATCGTCGATCCGCAGGGAAAAATTGAAAAGATCTACCGCAAGGTCAGTCCCGGCACCCACAGCCGTGAGGTCGTCGAGGATCTCATGCGCCTGCAGCGCTCATCTCGCCAGACGTAGCGCCCGTTCGTCCCGGGATCCGGCGGCTAGTTGATGTTCGTCAAAGCGTATGGGAAATTCGGGGTGTAAAAATATTTTTCAGGAAGCACTACAGGAGATCAAGCCATGAGTTTGCTGGATGCGATCAAGCAGGGTGGAAACGGATCGAAGAAAGACCCCCTATTTCCTCATGCGCCGGAGGACTGGACGAAGGAATCGGCCATCAAGGCCGCGCAGCAGGAAGGGCTGCAAGTCGGCGAGGAACATTGGGAAGTGGTTCGGGCGCTACAGGAATATTTTTCCAAGCACGAGGAAAGCGCCATCAACGTGCGCGAGTTGCACGATGCGCTCGAGGAAAAATTTCACGCCAAGGGCGGCGTCAAGTATCTCTACAAGCTGTTCGCCGGCGGGCCGGTGGTGCAGGGTTGCCGGCTCGCGGGGCTCAAGGCGCCGGCCGGCGCGGTCGACAAGGGTTTCGGCAGCGTGGTCTAGGGGCCTGACTGGAATTCACCGGGGGGATACCGCCTGACGCCAGGCCGGTGAGGGGAATGTCTGCGTGGTCCGCGTGTTCCGTTCAGGATTCTGACGTGCAGGCGCAGCCGTCCGACATACGTCCTACCGTGCACCGGCCGGTGTCCGCTACTCTAGCGATATCAATAACGGCTGGATGATGCATTCCTGCAGCGCCCCGGTGGCGCGCGGCGGGAATGGATCGTTCGCCTGATACGGGTACGGGCAGGCCGATATGGCGGCAGGATCATTTCGCTGTTTCCTCGCGATTTCATTGTTGAGCTTGGCGCTCGCCGCCGGCGTAACGCCGGCGTATGCGCAGTGGTTGAGCCGCGAAGACGCCATCATGGGCACGTTGATACGTGTCGAACTGTGGGCGGACGACAGGGCGGCGGGCGAGTCCGCGATCGACGCCGTCATGGAGGAGATGCACCGGATCGACCGGGAGATGAGCCCGTTCAAGCCCGAGAGCGAGCTTTCGCGGATCAATCGCGAGGCAGCCGATCACCCCGTCCCCATCAGCGCGGAGATGTTCGACATTCTCTCGCGTTCGATCGAATTCTCGAAACTCAGCCACGGCGCGTTCGATATCACCTTCTCCAGCGTCGGCTACCTGTACGACTATCGCCGCCACATCAAACCGACCGACGAGCAAATAAAAAAGGCCTTGCCCGGCATCAACTACCGGCACATCGAGCTGGACGAACGCAGGCAAACGGTAAAGTTCTCCCGGCACGGTGTACGCATCGATCTGGGGGGGATTGGCAAGGGCTACGCGGTGGACAACTGCATCGCCCTGCTCAAGCGACGCGGGATCACGCACGCCCTGGTTACCGCCGGGGGTGACAGCCGCGTCCTCGGCGACAGAGAGGGGCGGCCGTGGATGGTGGGCATTCGCGACCCGCGCCGCAAAGACAACGTCGTCGCCGTCATCCCCTTGATCAATTCGGCGATTTCCACCTCGGGGGATTATGAGCGTTACTTCGAAGTCAACGGCGTGAGATATCACCATATTATCAATCCGAAAACCGGAAAATCCGCGACCGGCGTGCACAGCGTATCGGTCATCGGTCCCGACGCGACCACGACGGACGGGCTCACCAAGCCGGTGTTCATCTTGGGACCGGAAAAGGGGTTGAAGCTGATCGAGTCCATTCACGGCGTCGACGCCGTGGTTATCGATGCCGCCGGCCGGATGTTTTATTCATCCGGTTTGCAGAACAAGCAGCGTGAAGTCTCAGTCCCTCCGGGTCCGTGACCAGCCATTGACAGAAACTTCGCTGCCCGGCGTTTGCCGGGCGTCATCAAAAAGCAGCACGCACCACTCCCGCCCCACCCGATGATTGCGCCGTTTGTCGGCTATTTCCTGACGCGCACGGTTGTTGCTGCCGAAGCCGCTGTGTGTTTTCGCGGTATCGTTGGAAGAATCGGCGATATGACCGACGCGCGCGTGAATGAGCGCGATGAAGGGCGCCATAATCCAGCGCCGGTACACATAGAATAAGTTTCATTTAATTAAAGCTTCATTATCGATAACAGCTTTGTCCAGGGCAAAGCCGCCGAAAGGCGGTGACGCAAAGCACCGAGGCTAATGGTGGGCGGTATCGCCACTCATGCCGGTCGGGCCGCCGAAGCAACATGAGAATTTCCCGGCGCTGTCTTACCCGACCGGGAATCAAGGGAGGCGGAATGAAAGCCCTGAATTTCACCAGGCTTGGCATTGGTGTCGTCGTCACCGCGGTAATGTTGGTCATTCTGCCAGGTTGTGGCAGCAGTTCCTCCGCCACCGACGCATCGGTCACGCAGAACGACGTCCCGATCGCCTACGTCAAGCGGCCGATCAATTCCCAGTCCGTGAACAGCGTCGTGGGTAATCCCACGGACAGCGTCACCTTTCACGCCGGCGGCGATCTCTACGTGCGCGATATTTCATCGCCGAGCGCTCCCGAAAAAAATATTACCGCCGCTTATACGCAGGGTCGCGGTGATGTCTCGGACCCCGAGGTCTCGTACGACGGCAAGAAGATCCTGTTTTCCATGAAGGGTCCCCAGGATACGACATGGAATATCTGGGAATACGATCGTGACGCCAACACCCTGCGCCGGATCGTCGAGGACGACGCCGTCGCCAATCAGGGCGATGACGTCGACCCCGCTTACCTGCCCGATGGCCGTGTCGTCTTTGCCTCGAACCGGCAGCAGAAAACCGTCCAGACCGTCGGCTACCGCTACGTCGACGAATACGACCGTGAAACCTCGACCGTCCTGCACGTCATGAACGCGGACGGAACCGGCATCGAGCAGATTTCCTTCAACCAGAGCCATGACCGCAATCCCACGGTACTCCTGGACGGCCGCATTCTGTACAGCCGCTGGGACCACGTCGGCGGACGCAATCAGTTCTCCGTTTTTCACGCCAACCCGGACGGCAGTGGCATGTTCATTCATTACGGTGCCCACAGCCGGGTGGTCAGCTACCTGCATCCGCGCGAAATGCCGGACGGACGCATCATGTCGGATGCCATGCCGCTGTCACGCACCAATGAAGGCGGCGCCCTGTTGGTTATCGACGACAACAATTTCTCCGAGATCGACCAGCCGGCGCCCGGCGTTGCACCCGGCGCGAGCGCGCAGTCCCAGGCGAGTTTTTCCGCTGTCGATTTCGGCGCCCGGGTTTCCGCCACCGGTCGTTTCACCACGCCTTATCCCCTGTGGGACGGCAGCAACCGCGCCCTCGTGAGCTTTACGCCGGGCGGGCGGACCCAAACGGTCATGCAAACGGACCTGCTGACCGGACAGGTCGGGCCGGCGACCGTCGAAAAAACGCCAGCCTACGGCGTGTACATGTTGGACCTGGGGACCAGGACCTTGCGTGCGATCGTGCTGCCCCGGGTGAACGCCAGCGGCGATCCGGTGGAATTCGTGACCGATGCGGTCGCCCTCATGGCGCGGCCTAAACCGAAGGTGCTGACGGGCAGCGGCGTGGATTCCGACCGAAAGAACCGCAGCGTGACCAGCATAACGGTCGGCAGCATCTACGATACCGAGCCCGCGCGCAATCGCATGACGAACAGCGTCTTGTCGGCACAGGAACAGGCCGATGGCATCGTCATTCCGATGAAAGACAATCGGACCAACCTCTGTCCCGACGGCAGTCCGCGTTATCCCAATTGCGACACGCGCGCCCAGGTCGCCGACATCGCCAAACTGAAAGACCCGTCGCCGATGACGGGCACGGCGCCGGACAAACGTCCCGGCCGGTTCGCCCGTATCGTCAAGGCGGTGCCGACGCCGCGCGGTATCAGTCGCGAAGCACTGGGCGAGACCGAGTTCGAGATGCAGCAAATCCTCGGTTACGTCGAAGTCGAGCCGGACGGTTCGATGGCCTTCGAGGTACCGGCGGATACGCCGATCGGCATCTCGGTGCTCGATCGCTACGGTCGCGCGTTGCAGACCCATACCAGCTGGATACAGGGGCGACCGGGCGAGGCGGTGTTCTGCAACGGCTGCCACTCGCCCCGCAAGGGCGCGACTTCGGCGCTGAACGGCACCAACCTGACGCAGAACAACCATACCCTGGCGCTGCGTCTGTCCAACGGTACCGTCGTATCCGGCACGGACGGCGAGATCATGGCGCAGACCCGCTTCAACGAGGAGTTCCTCATCAACCCGGCCAACGTGAAACCGAAACCGGACATACGGTATCTGGACGTCTGGACGCCCGGCACGGACGCTGGCGGCAATCCGCTGACCAAGGGAACCCCCATCAACATCACCTATGCGCCGTCGACGTTCAACGGCGTGGTGTCACCCGGGTTGACAACCGCCGCGCCCGGGGTCTCCGCCGATGGCGCCACGGTCATCAACTATAAAGACATCATCCAGCCCATCCTCGATAAATCCTGCGCCGGAAGCTGTCACGGCGTCGGTGGCAGCGCGCAGAACATGCTCGACCTGAGCAGTTCGACGTCGGGAACCGGTCGTGTCGCCTCCTATGACGCGTTGACGATCGGCAAGCCCAGGTTCAATCCCGACGGTACGCCGGTGCTCGTCGAGCGCGACGGCGAAATCATGGTCGATCGCGATCCCGCGCTGGCCGAGCCGGGCCTGGCGCGCGCCACGAAACTGATCGGCCGTATTTTCCCGGAAGGCCTCAAGTCCCCGGCCGAGATCGCGGCGGATGCCCATGCGGGATATCTCAACATCTCCGAGAAGCGCGTGATCGCGGAATGGATCGATCTGGGCGGCACCTATTACAACGATCCGTGCGAGACGCGCAATGCCGACGGCAGTTGCGCCAGGCTGCGCACCGTCACGGGGCTGAGCCAGGCGGTTTTCGAGAGCAGTGTCCAGCCGTTGATGCTGACCGAATGTGCCGGCTGCCACGTGGCGGTCGGCCGCGCGGCGGGCGATCCGCCGTTCCAGGCGAAGCGCCTGGTGCTGACCGGCAGCGTGGAAGGTGACTTCAACGTGACGCTCACCATGGTGAACAACGTTTGTGACCCGGCCATGAGCTACTTGTTGCGCTATCCGGCTTCCAACAGTGACCTGTCGGCGGTTCCGCCGGAGCCGGTGCATCCGCACGTGCTCGACACCACAGACCCGTTGTACGGGGAAATTATGCAATGGATCACGGCGGCGCAAGCGGCCAATGGATGCTGATGAAACGGTCATCGGTGTTTTTCCCGGTCATGGCTCTATGTGTCGGCATCTCGGCCGCGGGTTGCGGCCAGGACGTGACGCTGTCGGCGGACGACAGCGGCAGCACGTTTTGCATAAATTATTACAAGCAATGTATTGACCCGATCTTCAAGAAAACCTTCGTGCTCGGCGACGGCAGCTCGGTGCAGTGCGTCAATTGCCATGCCGGGGGTCCGGGGAAAAGTTTTCAGATCAATCTGTCGCCGGCCACCGAGCAGGAATGGCTGGGAAACTTCGAGTCGGCGCGCCAACAGGCGCTGGAGGGCGCGGGCAGCAAACTGTTGATCAGGCCGCTGGGAGTGAACCACGGCAT
>Ga0315550_1000483_pt1 | contig 24521 bp, 20 predicted proteins | sample SalMarSW160190MG_2_FD_203100 | JGI IMG/M metagenome (GOLD analysis project Ga0315550, IMG submission 203100) | Salt marsh sediment microbial communities from the Plum Island Ecosystem LTER, Massachusetts, United States - Salt Marsh Sediment SW1601-90 ... | reverse complement strand
GAGAGTCCGGAGTGAGAAGCGTCGCTTCAAAGGCCTCAATCGCCTCTGCCGCGTTGTCAAAGGTCACAGGATCCGGCTGACCGGGGAAGGTTTTCTTGAAGAGCGCAACGTATCCGGGCATGCTCTTCAATGTCTCAATCACTCTTTCCGGAGTGCTGTCCATCTCCACTGAAGCCTGCAAGGGGCCTTTTGCCTGCTGAGCCAGGTCCTTAGCCCTGCCATCCCAGAACTGGGCGATGTTGAATACGGAATTAAATACGGTTGGCGCATTTCTCGGGCCTTTCTGCCAGCGGTGACCGATGGAGGTCTCATGAAAGTCTGCGCCACCCATCCCCAGGTTGTGACAGGTGTTACAGCTGATCAGCTCGCTCGCTGAGAGCCGCGGATCGAAATAGAGCATTTTTCCCAGTTCCACCTCCTGAGGCGAAAAGGTCTTCCCCTTGACCTCGGATACTGTCTTTGGAATGGGTTTAAACAGCGTTTGAGCTTTCTTCATTAAAGCATCCTCGGCGGAAGCCGTTGAGGATGCAAACAGTAAAACCGTAAACAGTGCAACAACTCCTGCTTTCTTCATATCGTTCCTCCTTTTCCCCGTTTACGCACGGTGCTCCGAGATCATTCGGCTTTCACGCCCTTGGAGATGCGGTCCCCGATCTCCTTGTCGATGTTGCGCCAGTATTCGAACGCACGCTGCAACACGGGCTCGGACACGCCTTTTTTAAGGTGACCGACGACGTTGGATACCAGCCTGTCGCGCTGTGCATTGTCCATGACCTTGCGCACCAAGGTACCGGCCTGGCCAAAGTCGTTGTCATCCTTGCGCAAGGTGTAGGCAGCGCGGATAAAATCGCCGCTCGCCAGCCAGACTTCCACCTGGGGATAGCGCTTGCCGTCGGCCTGCGGGCCGCCTTTCGAGTTCGGCGCATACACGGGGTCGGAGACGTTCTGGACCCGCATCAACCCGTCCTTGCTATAGCTGTGGACCGGTACTTTCGGCCGGTTGACCGGGATCTGCTTGTAGTTGACCCCCAGTCGGGCACGGTGAGCGTCGGCATAGGAGAAGAGGCGGGCGAGCAGCATCTTGTCCGGGCTGGGACCGATCCCCGGCACGAGGTTGTTCGGTTCGAACGCCGCCTGCTCGATCTCGGTGTGGAAGTCGGTCGGGTTGCGGTCCAGCGTCAGCCGGCCGACTTCGTGCAAAGGGTAGTCACGGTGCGGCCACACCTTGGTCAGGTCGAAGGGGTTGAACCGGTAGGTCTCGGCATCCTTGAAGGGCATGATCTGCATCTTCAGTGTCCAACTGGGGTAATCACCCCGCTTGATCGCCTCGAACAGGTCACGCCGGTGGTAGTCGGCGTCAACGCCGGCAATCCGGTCGGCCTCCTCCTGCGTGAGGAAGTCGATGCCCTGGTCGGTCTTGAAGTGGTACTTTACCCAGAAGCGCTCGCCCTTGGCGTTGACCCACATGTAGGTGTGGCTCGAGTAGCCGTTCATGTGCCGCCAGTTCTTCGGAATCCCGCGGTCACCCATCAGCCACGTGACCTGGTGGGCCGACTCGGGCGACAATGTCCAGAAGTCCCACTGCATATCGTTGTCGCGAAGGCCGTTGTCCGCACGGCGCTTCTGCGAGCGGATGAAGTGCTGGAACTTCATGGGGTCGCGCACAAAGAATACCGGTGTGTTGTTCCCCACCATGTCGTAGTTGCCCTCGCTGGTATAGAACTTCAGCGCAAAGCCGCGCGGATCGCGCCAGGTGTCGGGGCTGCCGCGCTCGCCGGCCACCGTGGAAAACCGGATTAACGTGTCCGTCTTGGTGCCCGGCTGGAATACCGCAGCCTTCGTGTAAGCGCTGACATCTTTGGTTACTTCGAAGTGTCCAAAGGCCCCGGAACCCTTTGCGTGGGGCTGTCGCTCCGGAATCCGTTCCCTGTTGAAGTTGGCCATCTGCTCGATGAGATAGTGGTCCTGCAGCAGGATTGGTCCATCAGGCCCTACGGTCAGCGAGTACTCGTCGCTGGATACGGGGATCCCGGCATCGGTGGTTGTGGGTTTGCTGTCATCGTTCTTCATGGTAATACCTCCTTCTTTCCCATGGCTCCTTCTCCTTTCATCTTGATCTAAATTGTTTTCAATGGCAAGGACATTGATTTTATGTCCGCGGTTGTCTGTAGTCCCCTGAAAAAGGCTATCCGTCTTTCCCTGTTTAGCGAGAATAGTTCCTATTTAAATATCACGAATGTTTCAACCCTGTTTCTGCCTGCAGTTCTTGCAGTAGCCATAATACTCATAGCGTATCCGGTTTACTGCGAAGCCCGTCTTCTTTTCAACCCTCTCTATGGGAATGGGAATTTGCTCGACATAATCCACGATCTTCCTGCATCCCAGACAAACCAGATCCAGATGGTGACTTATGTTGCTTTCATAGCGGTTCTCCATATCGTAAAAATCCAGTTCTTTTATCGAGCCGTCTTTTTTGAAGAGATCAAGTGTGTAGTAGACCGTGGACAGGCTTACGGAAGGGACCTTCCGTCGCACCGTCTCCAGGATCTTGCGTGCGCTCGGATGGCTTCGGTTCCTTGAGAGGACCTCAATAATTTCAAGCCTCTGCCGGGTGACCTTGAGGTTGTTTTTTTTGAGGGACTCTATCAATTTCTTTTTGATTTCCCCTGGAGTCATGCTGCTTTTCCTCATGTCTTATTCGGAACCGTTCCTGATTAAAGGCTATCACCCGCAAATTCCTGTGTCAACCCCGGCCACCTCACGACTGTCTGAAATACAAGCGAGACAGTTTTGTTATAGACCGTTTCTCTGTGGAGTATTGGGGCGATGACTTGGTTGACTTATTTAACCTTCGCCCGAAAACTGAGAGGCAGGCTTAGGGTTTGCGCTTGTCATTGGTCATTATTGTGAGAGTTTCAACCGGGAATACTTCTTTCCGGCTTGAATTTCCCAGTCAGTTATCTGACATTATATGCCGGTTCAAAAGTGCGGGGGTCGGGAAGGAAACTTGAAGTTGCGGAGGGCGCAGAGAATTTATAACAAACTTCACTGAATCTCCGCGAACTCAGCGTCTGCCGTGAAATGTATATTGGCCCCTTACTCATCAGGGTTATCTCCCTAAAAGATGACCTGCAGGACGGTATCTATTTCTCGCAGTGTCTGCAGAATGTGAAGGGCTTCGCCGGGTTTCAACTCTTCCGTTTTTACTACACAAACTACGTCTTTTAATGCATCGAAGGCTGCCTTTACATTGAGGTCGTTGTCCATCTTTTCTGCGAAGGCCGACCGTAATTGTCCGGAGACATCGCAGGGCACGGCCGACCTGATCCGTCCCTTTGCCTTGATTTTCCGTACGCAATCTCTGAATTGACGGAGTTTCCCGACGGCGGATTCCATGGTTGTGTCCGAGAAATTGAGTTCCCTCCGGTAGTGTCCGTATATAAGAAAAAACCTGATTTCATCGGCGGTGTAGCCGTCCTTCAGAAGTGTGTCGGTATAATAGATGTTCCCCTTGCTTTTTGACATCTTCTTGCCTTCCACATGGAGATGCCGGCAATGGAGCCAGAACTTCGCAGTCTGATAGGGTCTCACCGACTCCAGTACCGCACAGGTATAATCGTGGTGTCTCACGAGGTTGTCGATCCCTCCGCAGTAGATCGAGAGCGGCTCGTCAAAGTACCGGCTGATCATCGCCGGGTCCTGGATGTTCCAGGACGGTCTCCCTCTGCCTATCTTCGTGTCCCAATAATACCTGTCGCCCTCCCTGTACCCGTGCCACAGGATAAAATCGCCGAGGTTCCATCTCATCCCCGGATAGGTGTCCTTGTGAAACCTTATCTTCTTCGAGGGCCACCTGGACATGTCGAGGCCATACAGTTTACCGAACCCTGGGAACTTCAGCGGATCGAAGTACACGTTATTGTCGTACCAATAAGCGACCTGCCGGCTCAGCAGCAATTCTATAAGGTCCACACTCTCCTTTATACTTTCGGACGCCCTGGGCAGGAAGTCCGGAACCTTTATCCGGAGCAGTCTGATTTCCTCCGCAAACCGGCCGATGTTTTCATCGACAAGCCGGCTCAGGTCCGTCTTTTTCTTCACGGCCTCTTCGATCGCCTTGTCCTCGATATCCGTAATGGTTATTCCTCTCTGCACCGTGTATCCTGAATATTCCAGGTAGCGCACGAGTACGTCCTCGAAGAGGAACGTCCTGAAATTGCCTATGTGGACCCTCTGATAAACCGACGGTCCGCAGGTGAAAATATTCACAACTTCTTTGTTCGCGGGCCGGAACCGCTCCATCCTCTTCCCCATTGAATTAAACAGCTTCAACATAGTCATATTTTAGTCCACCTTCAACGTTTTCCAACGCCCCCTGTGAAACCTTCCGGCCATCATCAGGCCCTGTGCCGTCATCGATGTGATCATTACGACCCAGACGCCTGTGGCCCCATAATTCAAAACCAGGGCTGCAACATAGGCCAACGGGAGCCTGATGACCCACATCGCGATAATGATGACCCACATCGTCCCCCTGGTGTCACCCGCTCCCTGAAGTCCTCCGCCGAGTATCGAGCTCAGCGCCATAAAGGGTTCGGCGAGCATGTTGATCCGCAGGTAGCGTGTTGTTTCAGCAAGGACCGCCGGGTTTTTTGTGACGGACGAGGCGATATGTTCCGCCCAGATGAAGATGACGAGGGCCATCAGACTCACGAGCAGAACCCCGGCCTGGGCTATCTTCCATCCTACCTTTTCCGCCCTGTCGGGGTTCCCCGCACCGAGGTTCTGGCCCACGAGGACGGAGGCAGCCATATTGAGTGCGAAGGCCGGGAGATAGATTATGGCCTCTATCCTCAGTCCGTTCGTGATCGAGGCCAGGGCCGTAACGCTCCCGGGGCCCAGACGGCCCAGAATGTTGTAAAGAACGATGGTGCCGGCGTTCCATGCGACCTGCAGCATCGCGGCCGGCCAGCTGAGTCCTATGATCCTTCTTATGAGGTCAAGAGACAACTTCCAGGGACCAGAATAGAAGGCCTTCCACCAGCCCCGGGTAAGGAAGAAAAGGTTGATGAGCATCCCCACAGTCACCGATAGCGCCGTAGAGGTCGCGATGCCCGTGTATCCCATTTTGGGAAAGGAGAACAGACCAAAGACGAGCACAAAATCACCGGTGATGTTGCAGAGGCTCACTATGAACATGGTGATGAGGGGCTTCTTCACGTCACCCCTGGCGCGGAATACAGCGTTGGATATTATCAGAATGTAGTTAGGGCCGAGCGCGAGGGCGAAGATCCTCAGGAACTTTTCCGCTATGTCCCTGATGTCGGCGGGGAACCCCGCCATTACCACGATGTCCCTGTAGAAGAAGAGACCGGCCAGCGAAATCACCGATGCGACCACCACGCTGAAGAGCAGGGACTGGCGTGCGATACCTAGGGCGCTTTCCCTGTCACCCGAACCTGCCGACCTCGAAACCATGGCCAGTGTGCCTATGCTTATGGCGTTGGCGATAATTATGATCAGAAAGTAGAGCTGATCGATAAAGCCTACCGCCGCCTGGACCTCTGAGCTTATCAGGCCTGCGACATAGATGTCCGTAAAGCCCACGAGGAAGAAGAAGACCATCACGAGGAGCATGGGCCAGGAGATCTCCCAGATATTGGCCCAGAGGCTTCCCATCGTCAGACCGGATGTCTCATTACCGTTCGCCAGAAAGGCCTCCTTATTTCGGACAAGGTACGCGACCCCTGACCGGAGCCGCATAATAATCATGATATCATTATTGAGTATCTCATACCTGAACGACTGTTAACGGGAGAATCTCTCCTTACCTCTCCGGGATCACAAGTCCCTTCTCCTCACCGTCAACAGAAATGTTTGATATACTGTAAAGACTGGACAAGGAGGCGACGACCCCTGCTGACATTCGTTCCTCCTTCAAAATTTCAGACCAGGGAGGCGCCATGACTGCACCCGAGGATACACCATTACTCACACATCTTCCGGCCTGGCAGGAGCTTGCGGCCCACTATCGAAAGATCAGGGATGTGCACCTGAGGCAGCTCTTTGCCGATGACCGGGAACGTGGTGAACGATTTGCGGCCGAGGGGGCGGGAATTTATTTAGATTACTCCAAGAACCGCATCACGGAGGAAACGGTGCGACTGCTTGCAAGGCTGGCCGGGGAGTGCAAGCTGAGAGAGCGCATCGAAGCGATGTTCCGCGGCGAAAAGATAAATCCTACCGAGAAACGCCCTGCGCTCCATGTGGCACTGCGCGCTCCGCGTACCGAGAAGATCTTCGTCGACGGTAAAGACGTGGTACCGGAAGTCCATGCGGTGCTGGACAGGATGGCCGATTTCTCAAACCGTGTGCGCAGCGGAGAATGGAAGGGCCACACTGGAAAGCGCATCCGCAACGTTATCAATATCGGCATCGGCGGGTCCGACCTCGGTCCCGTAATGGCGTACGAAGCTTTACGCCATTTCAGCATGCGCGAGATGACCTTCCGGTTCGTCTCGAACGTGGACGGCACGGACTTTACCGAGGCGACCCGGGACCTCGACCCCGCCGAGACGCTTTTCATAGTTTCTTCAAAGACCTTTACCACGCTGGAGACCATGACCAATGCCCGAAGCGCACGCCGGTGGGTACTGCGTTCGCTGGGGGAGGAAAGAGCGGTCGCGAGGCACTTCGTGGCTGTTTCGACCAATGTCGAGGAAGTGAAAAAATTCGGCATCGACACATCACACATGTTTGGTTTCTGGGACTGGGTGGGGGGACGCTACTCGATGGATTCTGCAATCGGGCTTTCGACGATGATTGCGACAGGGCCTGAAAACTTCCGGTCGATGCTCGATGGTTTCCACGAGATGGACGAGCACTTCCGCAACGAGCCGTTCGAGAAGAACCTCCCCGTGCTCATGGGACTTCTCTCTGTCTGGTACAACAACTTCTTCGGCGCACAGACCGTAGCTGTGCTCCCCTACGACCAGTACCTCAAACGTTTCCCCGCTTACCTCCAGCAACTGACGATGGAGAGTAACGGAAAGCACGTCACACGAGGCGGCGGGCATGTGGACTACCAGACGGGCCCGGTCTTCTGGGGTGAGCCGGGCACTAACGGACAGCATTCTTTCTACCAGCTGATCCATCAGGGTACAAAGCTGATCCCCTGCGACTTTATCGGGTTCTGCAGGCCTCTCAACCCGCTCGGCGATCACCACGACCTTCTGATGGCAAACGTGTTTGCACAGACAGAGGCCCTGGCCTTCGGCAAGACAGGGACCGAGGTGAAGGCCGAGGGGACACCGGACGAACTGGTCCCCCACCGGATCTGCGAGGGCAACAGGCCGTCAAATACGATACTCGCCGAGAGGCTGACCCCCTCGACCCTGGGCAAACTCGTTGCGCTTTATGAACACAGCGTCTTCACCCAGGGAGCCGTATGGCAGATCGACTCCTTCGACCAGTGGGGCGTCGAACTCGGCAAGGTCCTGGCAAGAAAGATCGTCCCTGAACTTCAGGACGCAGGTGAACCAAGGCCCGGACACGACAGTTCGACAAACGCCCTGATCCTTCGCTACCGCAGGATGAAGAGTGACGGGACATGAGCCATGGGCTCACAAAAGAGCATGAAAATGGCCCTGTCCGTCATACCCGCGAAGGCGGGTATCAGGTTCTCTTGAAAAGAATGGATTCCCGACTACTACCTCGGGAATGACGGCGTATAAGCATTTTCGGGGTAATGACGACTGGAAATAGTCGACTTAATGCAAGGAGTGTAACCAAGGAGAATTAGGAAATGAATGAGGAAGAAAGATTCAGCAGCCCCTTGTACTCTTTTCTGCCCGCTGCGGTGGCCGGAGCGGAGCCGCTTGCAGAACTCGCTCTGGACATGCGCTGGTCGTGGAACCATTCGGCTGACGAACTGTGGAAACAGCTTGACCCGGTACTCTGGGACCTTACCCATAATCCCTGGGTTGTGCTGCAGACAGTCTCTCGGGACCGTCTCGAAAGCGTTCTGGCGGACCACGCCTTCCGAAAGAAGGTCGAAGACCTCGTGCAGGCAAGACGCCAGGATTCCGAGTCGGCCGCCTGGTTCCAGCAGGAACATTCCGGTTCCCCCCTAACCTGTGTGGCCTATTTCAGCATGGAATTCATGCTGAGCGAGGCCCTGCCGATCTATTCCGGCGGACTGGGCAACGTGGCAGGCGATCAGCTGAAGGCCGCCAGTGATCTGGGGGTGCCTGTCATAGGCGTGGGACTGCTTTATCAGCAGGGCTATTTCCGGCAGGTGATAGACAGAAACGGCTCCCAGCAGGCCCTCTTTCCGTACAACGATCCCGGCCAGCTGCCTATAACACCGCTTCGAGAAGAAAACGGCGAGTGGCTCCGGCAGGAAGTCAAGATGCCGGGCTACTCGCTCTGGCTGCGAATCTGGCAGGTAGAGGTGGGGAGGGTGAAGCTTTATCTGCTTGACAGCAATGACGCTGCGAACTTCCCGGCCCATCGCGGCATCACGAGCGAGCTTTATGGAGGGGGGCCAGAACTCAGGCTCCAGCAGGAAATGGTCCTCGGGCTGGGCGGATGGCGATTGCTTCGCATGCTGGGAATAAAACCCGAAGTCTGCCACCTGAACGAAGGGCATGCCGCCTTTGCAGTGCTGGAGCGGGCCCGGACCTTCATGAAAGAGACGGACCGGCCTTTCGAAGCAGCTCTCGCCGCAACTCGGGCCGGCAACCTGTTTACCACTCATACCCCGGTGGCCGCCGGTTTCGACCGTTTCTCTCCTTCCCTGATGGAACAATATCTCGGCTGGTATGCAACGACCAGACTTGGTATCTCTCTGCAGGACCTGCTCGCCCTGGGTCGCCTGAATCCCGATGATTCCTCGGAATACTTCAACATGGCTTATCTTGCTGTGCGGGGCAGCGGCGCCGTTAACGGCGTGAGCCGTCTGCACGGGGAGGTGAGCCGGGGAATCTTTCAGCCCCTCTTTCCCCGCTGGCCGGAGGCAGAGGTGCCTGTCGGACATGTCACCAACGGTGTCCATATGCCGTCATGGGATTCGGAAGAAGCGGACGAACTCTGGACACAGAGTTGCGGCAAGGAGCGATGGATGGGAACGATTGAGACGCTGGAAGAGAAGATCCGCAGCGTCCCGGATTCCATGCTGTGGGAGTGCCGTTCCTCCGCCCGCAAGTCCCTTGTGGAATTCGTCAGGGACAGACTGTCCCGCCAGCTGGCTGTCTCCGGCGCTCCTTCACAAACGGTGGACAGGGCCAAGAATATTTTCGATGCCAACACCCTGACGCTGGGCTTCGCACGCCGCTTTGCTACTTACAAGAGGCCGAACCTTCTTCTGCATGATCCTGAGAGGCTTCTTCGCATATTGGTGGACCCGCAGCGTCCCGTTCAGCTCATACTGGCCGGCAAGGCCCATCCCGCCGATCAGGCGGGTCAGGAGATGATCCGTCAGTGGATCAAATTCATCGCCCGCCCGGAAGTGGGTCAGCACGCGGTTTTCCTGAGCGATTACGATATGCTTCTTACCGAGCAGCTCGTACAGGGGGTGGACGTCTGGATCAATACACCCCGCAGGCCGTGGGAGGCCAGCGGTACGAGCGGCATGAAGGTTCTCGTCAACGGAGGGCTCAACTTGTCGGAACTCGACGGCTGGTGGGCCGAGGCCTACACGCCTGAAGTAGGATGGGCACTGGGCGACGGCAGGGAACATGATGCGGACCCTTCCTGGGACGCTGCCGAGGCAGAGGCGCTTTATACTCTGCTTGAGAGTGAAGTGATTCCCGAATTCTATGGACGGGATGCAAACGGGGTCCCCACCCAATGGGTGGCCAGAATCCGTGAGAGCATGGCACGCCTCACCCCGCGTTTCTCTGCCACGCGGACCGTCAGCGAGTACACCGAACAATACTACGTCCCTGCTGCGAGGAACTATCTTTCCCGCGCCGCGGAAAAGGGCGCTGAGGGGGCGGAGGTTGTGGAATGGGTCAATTCACTCGAAAGAAAATGGGCCAACCTGCGGTTCGGAGAGGTAAAGAGCGAGACGAGGGAGGAAGGCCACTTCTTTGAGGTTTCGGTGTATCTCAACGGTCTTCAACCCGATTGCGTAAAGGTGGAACTTTATGCGGAGGGCCGGGACGGAGACGGCCCTGAGTGTCATGCCATGACAAGGGAGCGGCAGCTGGTCGGAGCCGAGCATGGATACGTCTATTTTGCACAGGTGCCGGCGGGGCGCCCTGCCGGGGATTACACTGCGCGCATAGTTCCTTTACGTACCGGAGTTTCTGTTCCCCTTGAGACAGCACAGATACTGTGGCAGCGATGATTTATGGAGATAGCTGCATTAAGTTAACCCTGACGTCGTGTCTATGTGCGGAAGAGACTCCCCAGAAGTCTTGTAATAATGGCGTGACTCGTTTATCTTTCACTCGGCGGTACCAATTGATGATATAACGAGGGGCGGGTAATCCGCAGGAGGTGAGGAGATATGGCCGGAAAGCAGCAGGAGGCGGTAACTTGTCAGATCTGCCGGAAGAAGACGAGGCTGAGTGAGGCGCTGCCCGGCGCCGTGGTCCGCGGCATCATCGCCGACAGGATAAAAAAAGACTATCCCGACTGGTCTTCCGACGGTTTCATCTGCATACCGGATCTTAACCGCTTCAGGGCGGAGTATGTGCAGGACGTTATCGAGAGCGACAAGGGCGAACTGTCGGCGCTGGAGGCCCAGGTTGTCGAGAGCCTCAGGCAGCAGGAGCTTTTGTCCGGGAACGTCAATGTTGAATTCGACCGCCAGCTGAAATTCGGTGAACGTCTGGCTGACAAGATCGCAGAATTCGGCGGCAGCTGGCGTTTCATCATCATTTTCGGCGGCGTGCTTTTACTGTGGGTGATTCTCAATTCCTCTCTGCTCTTCTTCCGGCCCTTCGACCCGTACCCTTATATATTCCTGAACCTCATCCTTTCATGCCTTGCGGCGATCCAGGCGCCTGTTATCATGATGAGCCAGAACAGGCAGGAGGACAGGGACCGGCTGCGGGCCGAATACGACTACCGGGTGAACCTGAAGGCGGAGCTCGAAATCCGGCATCTTCACGAAAAAGTGGACCATCTCCTCATGAACCAGTGGCAGAGGCTTCTCGAAATCCAGGAAATCCAGATGGACTTGATGGAAGAACTCACCCGCGGGACAAAGGGAAGATAGCCGTTACATCTCCATAAAATACCGGCCCGGGTCTGAGGGCCCTTCATCTTCAGACAGTGCCCTGAAGAGGTCCTTTGTCACCCCGCAGAGGGGACACAGCCAATCATCCGGGAGATCTTCAAAAAGCGTACCGGGAGGTATCCCATGTACCATGTCCCCTTCCTCAGGGTCGTATATATATCCGCAGACGATGCATATATATTTTTGCATCAAAGGAACTTAAGCATTCCCGATCTTATTTTTCAGCTTCTTCAGGTATTCGATGTGCTTTTGCTCCCATCCCGCAAGTTCTTCAAAAAGGACCTTCATGTTGCTCTGAGACGCCTGCGACGAGAGCTGCCTGTAAAGGCTGTATTCCCTCGCTTCCACCTTTAGGGCAAAGTCTATCGCCCCCATGTCGTCGAGGTAGGTAAATTCTTCTATTTTGCCCTCCAGTTCTTCAAGCGGCATTCCCCCCTCAACAATTTCGGGTTTTACCGTCTTCGAGAATTCCTCGAAGGAGAGGAGATCCCAGTCCTCCATCAGTCCCTGATAAAGGAACTGGATGTATCTTGTATGTTCGGCTTCCCAACCGGCAAGATCGGCGAAAGTCCTCTTTGTCTCTTCATGATGGGCCTTCGAAGCAACGTCCCTGTAAAACTGATTGATGCCCTTTTCCATGACATAAACATCCATTAGTGCCTGGATCAAACCTTCTTCGGCATTTATCATCGGATCACCTCCACTATGTTATGCGTATTTCTTCAACCTGAAACCTTTTCCTTTTCTATTATCTCAATCTTTTCCCGATCCGCAAAGCATAAATCATACGCCGTTTGCCATCCGGCTTTCTTCCTGATACTCTTTAGTCATGATAGTCGTTGAGACCCTGAGGGGGAAATCCGTGACGGACCACAGGGTGGAGATCGTGGAAAGAAAGGGGACGGGGCACCCTGACTTCATGTGCGATGCGATCATGGAATCCATATCCGTGGCGCTCTGCCGGGAATACAGGAAGGCGTTCGGCACCGTCCTGCATCATAACATCGACAAGGGGCTGCTTGCAGCCGGCAGTACGGAGATTAGGTTCGGAGGCGGCAGAGTGGCAAGGCCGATGGAGCTCACGATCGGGGACAGGGCGACCGGCTTCGCGGAGGGCAGGAAGATCCCTGTGCGGGATATAGCGGTGACTGCCGCAAAGAAATGGATCAGGGACAACCTGAGGTTTGTCGATCCGGAAAGGCATGTCAGGTACAGGACTGTTCTTGCTCCGGGATCTGAGGAGCTGACCGATATATTCATGAGGCCCGGAATGGTAAAAGGTGCGAACGACACTTCCGCCCTGATCGGCTACTACCCTCTTTCTCCCACGGAGGAGGCGGTCCTTGGTCTTGAGCGGTTTCTCAATTCAAAGGGGTTCAAAAAGAAGCATCCCGAGACAGGCGAAGATATAAAAGTCATGGGACTGAGGACCGGAAGGAATCTCGACCTGACCGTCGCCATGCCCCTCATATCCCCTTTCGTGAAGACGGAAGCGGAGTATTTCAGGAGAAAGGAGATTATACGGAGGGAAATGGAGAAGTTTCTCTCCCGACAGGGGGAATTTTCCTCCGTACGCATAGCCCTGAACACCCTCGATGAAGGCGGCAGGGGTCTCGGCGGCATTTACATGACTCTTCTGGGTACGTCTGCCGAGGGTGCAGATTCGGGCCAGGTGGGGAGGGGGAACAGGGTCAACGGCCTTATTTCGGTGAACAGGCCGATGGGTACCGAGGCGGCAGCGGGGAAAAACCCCGTCAGCCATGTAGGTAAGATATACAATTTCCTGGCCCACAAGACAGCGGAAAAGATATACAAGAACGTCGACGGAATCAGAGAGGTTTACGTCCTGCTCCTCAGCAGGATCGGTACGCCCGTAGACAGGCCCACCATGGCGACGGCCCAGGTCCTTCTCCATGGAGGGTTCAGGCTGGCCGACATATCGACGCAGGTGAAGCTGATAATTGAAAGGGAGCTGGCGGATATAGAACGGTTCTGTGAACAACTGGCGGACGGGAGATACACGGTCTGCTGATCTTCGTGCGTTTACAGCTCCCGGGTATGAAGAATTCCTTTCTTTGCCTTCTCGTTCCCGGGGTCGATCTTTAACGCTTTTTCAAAACTATGCCCGGCCCTTTTTTTTGCGCCTGCCTTAAGATAGATGAGCCCGAGATTGGCGTGATAATCCGCGTTGAAGGGCTCCAGTCTGATCGCCTCAACAAGGGCCTGCTCTGCGTCTTTCAGCCTGCCCTCGACCCTTGAGTATGCCAGCGACAGGTAGCTCCAGTACCGGCCGTTGCCCGGCGTCAGTCTGGCGGCCCATTTGAATCTTTCAATCGCGCCCCAGAAGTTCCCTTTCTTGAACTCTTCCACTCCGCTGTTGAACTGGTCCGCGGCCCTTGTATCGGGCCCCTCATTCGTCGCGGAAACAGGCCGGTAATTTCCTTCCAGCCCCTCTTTCAGCGACTCATAGGCCCTCGTAATCCCATCGAAGATTACAGCGAGCTTTGACTTGACTGACTCATCAGTAATGGTGAAGTATCTGTCGGGATGGAACTCCTTGGCCAGCCGGTAGTAATTTTTCCTCACAGTGTCTCCGTCGGCCTTGCTGTCGACTTCGAGCAACTCGTATATGTCCATGTCAGACAGCCGCGAATAGAGCGATTCGACTTTTTGGAGAAAGGTCTCTTCCTCTCCGGAAACGGGGTGCAGCACATCGTTTACCGACACGGCGGCTTCATCCCTGTCTTCTTCGCCCGCTGTTGCCGCGACCCTCTGCTGAGGCCCGACTTCCCTGACCATCCCGAGTGAATAGAGGACATAGATTGTCTTAAGGACCTCGAAAGACCCCATGACGGAATTTTCCACTATATCCCCCAGTGTCTTTTGTCCCGCGAGCATGGAAAGGATCTTCTTGTCCTGGGGAGTCAGCTCCATGTCGCGGAATAGGCTGAGCGGATCATCGCTCAAGGTGAGCACTGTTTCGGTATCGGGCAATTCATTCCTGATTCTCGTCCAGTTTTCTATTCTCTGGACACCTTCATGTATCAGATTTGCCATGCTCATCTTGAGTGTGATCACTTCCTGGGTCGGGATATCGCCTTCTTCGAAGGCATACTCTCCGTCCTCTATCTGGAACATGCTGCAGATTATTTCCTTCACCTGGTATTTCACGCCCCAAAACAACTCCTTCGGGGTGATGAAACCCTGCTCAACCAGTATCGCCCCCTGTCTTTTCCTGGAGGATTTCAGTATCTCCACGGACTTGTCGTATTGTTCGACCGTTATTTTGTTGGCTTTCAGAAGCATTTCTCCCAGTCTGTCATCTTCGTAGGTCGACGAAGCGAAGATGACATCGCCGGTGTTCAGGAACATCTTCTTGGTAAAAGCGGGGGTCCGGACGGAGAGTGTTCCCGTTTTCCTGTTCCTGTTGAGGTCGACAAGTATCCTGGCGAGGCTTGTGCTCCTGACGTTACCTGACAGAGGGATTTCCATCCGCATCCTCCCCGGCTGTGTATTTTTTCATCGAAGACAGCTCTCCGTGCAGTACGGCACTTTCGTTCTTGAGTGACTGCAACTGCATCGATATACTCTTTAATTCATCCGAGCGGACCGAAAACCTCTTCCGCAAGAGAAAAACATAGTAAGTTTCGCAAACCACGAGTGTCAGAAGGAAAGCGAGGACAAAGAACCTGAACGCCTGTCCCAACCGGCTTCCACCGCCTCTTCCAGCCGGTCCCTCCTCTTTTAAAATCACGAATGCCTCTCTACGGTGAACCGGAATATTTCGACTTTCTCCTCCGGAAGGACCCCGGCTTTCATCCTGGTGATCCGGATCTGTTCCTCAACGGTGTCAACACCCTCGAGATCCGGCAGCAACAATCCTCTCTTCCGCCCGCTTACAACCATCACGCCGTATTTCTTAGGATCCAGTTCCCCTGTGTCACTCACCTTTTCAGGCGGGGAAAGGACATCGACAGTATATTCGAGATCGGGCAACTCGCCCTTGCCGACCGGAGCAAAGCGCGGGTCCTCGACGGCCGCCGATACTGCGTTGCGTATGGTCTCTCCAGCGACATTGTCGCAGCAGGCGAGAAATGTGCCTATGCAGCCCCTCAAACGGCCTTCTTTCTTGATACATACAAATACGCCTGCCTTGCGGGCCATCTCTCCGGAAAGAGATTCCGGTACCGGCAACACTTTCCCGTGTCGAACGTACTCTTCAACACTCCGTCTGGCGAGTTCCACAAGGCCGTGCATTGAACTCCCTTTCCGTTAACCCCGTAACCTCATCAATTCAGGAAAAATTATACATTATTTTTCCCGGTGAAGGGAATAATCGGCAATTGTCAGAAGGGCCCTCTTCGCCTGGCTGTCCGGGAATGCCGACAGTTCCCGCTTCGCTTCCTCCACGAGGGCCCGGGCTTTTTCTAAAGAAGCCTCGATGGAGTGATATTTCTTGAGCAGGTCCATTATTCTCTGCAGGCCGGCTTCGGAAAAGTCCCTGATGACACTCTTTACTTCCGATACCTCTTCTTCGCCCGCCGTCCGCAGGAGAAAAAGGAGCGGAAGGGTTATCTTCCCTTCTTCGAGGTCCTTGCAGAGCTTTTTCCCCAGCTCTCCTTCATCCGCCATATAGTCCAGGATATCGTCGGCCATCTGAAATGCGACGCCCGTCTTCATCCCGAAAGAGCCGAGGGCGTCTTCCTTTTCGCGGGAGACCCCGCCGAGCAGCGCGCCGATCCTGCAGGCGGCCGAAATAAGGGCACCGGTCTTCGCTGATATGATCTCGCGGTATTCCTCTTCCGTAATGTCCGGATCGCTTATCCTGTTCAGCTGCAGGAGTTCCCCTTCGGTCATCCTCGTTGTGGCGTCTGAAAGCGTTTCCATTATCCCCTGGTTTTTTTGCATGACCGCGCTCTTCAGGGCATTTGAGTACAGGAAGTCTCCCACCAGCACCACCACCTGGTTGCCCCAGATAGAGTTGGCCGTCGGTTTACCCCTTCTCACCTCGGCCGTATCCACCACGTCATCATGCAGGAGAGAAGCGGTATGTATGGATTCTATGATGGCGGCTATCTCTATATTTGCGTTCCCGGTGTACCCCGAAAGGTCCGCACTTATGAGATGGAAGAGGGGTCTCAGTCTTTTTCCGCCGCTCGACAGGATATAGCTGCCGATCAAAGGTATTACGGCGGCCCTGTTGCTGAAAAGTCCCCTGATCCTGTCTTCCACCAGTTGCAGTCTCTCCTCGTAAAGGTCGAAGACGTCCTGCAGCTGCATCTTCTGATGGTCGGACAAAAGATATTTAGACATCAGGAAAGAGGCCCTTTCATTGCTCCCTTTTTATCCTGAACCTGTCGAGGTCGGCATCCGGTCGCGACAGCTCCTTCAGATCCCGGGGACTGAAAGCCCCCTTTTCCGTGATGATCGCAGTGACGTATTCAGCCGGCGTCACATCGAAGGCGAGATTTCTTACGGCAACTCCCTCGGGTGCGATGCGGCACGTCCCGAAGATATTGGTAACTTCTTCGGGACTTCTCTCCTCTATCGGTATGAAATCGCCCGAAGGGATCGAAAAGTCTATGCTGCTCAGCGGCGCGGCGACATAAAAGGGTATGCCGTGCTCCCTGCAGAGTACGGCAACGGTATACGTACCGATCTTGTTTGCGACATCCCCGTTGAGTGCCGTCCTGTCCGTTCCAACTATGGTGAGGTTGATCTCACCCTTCTTCATAAGGGCCCCGGCGGTGTTGTCCGTTATGAGGGTAACGGGTATGCCTTCCTGCATGAGCTCCCATGCAGTGAGCCTGGCGCCCTGAAGAACGGGCCTTGTCTCATCGGCAACCACCCTGAAGTGCTTCCCCTGGTCCCGCGCCACCAGCATCGGGGCCGTGGCCGTGCCGTAACCCCCGGTTGCCAGGGACCCGGCATTGCAGTGGGTGAGGATGGTGTCTCCGTCCCTGATAAACTGCGCACCCCACGATCCGATTGCCCTGTTTATCTCCTTATCTTCCTCAAGCATCTTCCGCGCTTCTTCAACGAGCATTTCCTTAAGCCTGGGGACGGTTTCATCCCTGCGGCTTTCGAGAAAAGACCGCAGTCTCTCAACAGCCCATCTTATGTTCACGGCCGTGGGTCTTGTTGAAAGGATGGTTTCACAAGCCGGCCGGAGCCTGGTCATGAATTCTTCGAAGTTCCCGGCGTCTATCTCCCGGGCGGCGAGTGCCACTCCCATGGCGGCCGCGATGCCGATAGCGGGGGCTCCCCTGATGCAGAGCTTCTTTATGCATTCGGCTACCTGCAGGTAACTGTCGCACTCGATATTGACAACCTCTACGGGGAGTCTTGACTGGTCGAGCATGACAACTCTGCCGTCAACCCATTCGATCGTCTTTACCATTCCTGTTCCCCTCGCATCTTGCCTATTATAAACCAAAGCGGCACCGGCAGGATAGGGAAGGCAGTAGTCAGATCCGGAGAGGTGCGAGGGAGGTCACTATGAGGAAGCCGGTGAGGACGATGATGACGGCTACGGTGCCCCAGGATATATAATTGTAATACCCGCGGTTGACGTATTCTCCCATGAGCTTCCTGTTGTTTACAAGCGACAGGGCATATATGAGTACGAAGGGCAGCAACAGGCCGTTCAACACTGCAGAGAATACCATAAGAAAGACGAGAGGCGCCCCCGGCAGGAGAATGAGCAGGGCCGACGCGACGATGATGATCGTATAGATCCACATGAACTGCGGTGCCTCCCGGAAGGTCTTGTTCACGCCGCGCTCCCATCCCATCGCCTCGCAGATGTAATACGCCGTGGCCAGCGGAACGATGATCGCGCCGAGCAGCGACGCATTGGCAAGACTTACCGCAAAGATCAGGGACGCATATTGTCCGGCAAGCGGCCTGAGGGCATAGGCCGCCTCCGACGCCTTGGCAATGCGAATGCCTGCCGGGAAGAGCGTAGTGGCGCAGGTGACTATAATAAAGAAGGCGATGATATCGGTGATGCTGCACCCGAGGACAACATCAAGCCTTGTCGCCTTGTATTCCGCTTTCCTGACGCCTTTTTCCGCTATCGACGACTGGAGGTAAAACTGCATCCAGGGAGTGATGGTCGTTCCGATGATCGCGATGGTGATATAGACATATTCCGCATTCCATTTCACTGTCGGCATAAAGGTGCCTTTCAGCACGCCGGGCCATGACGGGTGCGCCATGAAACCGGATATCACATAGCCGAAATAGAGGAGACAGGCGGCAAGAAGTATCCTCTCCACCGTGCGGTAACTCCCTTTTGTCACCAGAAGCCAGACCGCCGTGGCACCGAGCGGCACTATGATATACTTGCTCAGGCCGAGAATCTCCATGCTGGCCGCCCAGCCCGCGAAGTTCGATACGGTAGTCCCCAGATTGGCGACGAAGAGGGCGACCATCATGAAGAAGGTGGCCCGCACGCCGTAGTTCTCGCGTATGAGGTCCGAGAGCCCCTTGCCGGTGACCGCCCCCATCCTCGCCACCATTTCCTGGATGACGACCAGGGCGACCGTCGTGGGGATAAGTGTCCACAGGAGTGTATAGCCGAACCTGGCCCCGGCAACCGAGTAAGTCGTGATACCGCTTGCGTCGTTGTCTATGTTGGCGGTTATGATCCCGGGCCCCATGATGGAGAGAAAAAGGAGCAGCCGTTTCCACCTGCTCATACCTTTCTCCTTTTTCTCTTGGCCGCCGGCGGCAGGAGGATATCGATGATATCGTCCACGGTCACTATCCCGTGCATATACCCGTTTTCATCCACTACGGGGATGGCGAGGAGGTTGTACTTGGATATGATCGCCGCGACGTCCATCTCGTCATCACCGGGCGAAACGGTCTTGAGGTTCGTCTCCATGATGTCGGCCATGATGCAGTCCGACTCCGCGAGCAGTAGCTCCCTCAGGGAGGCGATGCCGAGGAGTTTCTCCTCCGCGTCAAGGACATAGATGTAATAGACCGTCTCGACCTCCTTGGCCTGGACCTTGAGCCGCTCCGATGCCTCGCGGACGGTCATCTCGGGAGAACAGGCGATAAACACGTTTGTCATGAGGCCGCCGGCGGTATCCTCCTCGTGGCCGAGAAGTTCCTGTATGTCTTCCGCCTCTTCCTTTTCGATGCTTTCAAGGATTTCCTTGGCCTTTTCGGCCGGGAGGTCGCTGAGTATGTCGGCCGCTTCGTCGGGAGGCATCATCTCGATGATGTTCGATGCCTTGTCGCTGTCCATCCTGTTGATGATATCTTTCTGCACATTGGGTTCAAGTTCGGAAAGCGCCTCTGCCGCAGTCTCGACGGCAAGGTTGTTGAAGAAACTTACTCCCTCTTTCTGGGACACGCTGCTGATGATTTCCGCGATGTCGGCGGGATGCAGTTCCGAAAGTATCTGCCTTGGAACGGTGAGGGCGATCCTGGTGAGTTTCGGCTCAAGGGGCTGGAGATAATTCCAGCTGATAAGCGAATAGGGGAGTGTCTTCTGGAACAGTCTGAACAGGTCTTCTCCGCCCCTTTCGACTCCAAGGCGCCGCATGATGCCCCTGACGCCGACGTCCACGGCCACAAGAACGGCGTTGGTGTTGAGACCCTCGAGCTTGATATCGTTTACCCTCACCACCCGCGCGCCGTTCACATCCACAATCTGCTTGTCCAGGATGTCCCTGACGATAAGGAGGTCTTCCTCTCTCGACTCATCATATGCCTGAAGGTTGTCGCCGTACACCCTGGAAGAAATGATCCTTTTGTTGAAGATATTCAGATCCTTCCAGGGCAGAAGGAAGACTTTTTTCCGTTTGTCGATGACAAGGGCGGACACCTTGGGGAGCTGTTCGCCTTTTACGATGACGAAATCCTTGACGCGGCCGATCTCTTCGCCCTTAGGATCGAGGACCGGCTTCCTCATTATCTCACTTGCAAAGACTTCCCCGTAAAATGACATTCTATCTCCCTGATTCTACAGTGAAAACAAAGACTTGCCTTATAAAGTATACTCATGCAAACGTGTTTCGGCAACTGCTGTTTCTTTAAGGGTCCCGGAATGATGCTACGTGGTCGTTCGGCAGCCGACGCCTCGGCATCGACAAGTTGTTTCCGCATGACAAATCGCTTACAATATAGGTGCCATGGCCGACCTGCTCAGTCAACTCCTCGATATGACCAGAGAACCGAAGATCGCCTATTTCTCGATGGAGATAGGCGTTCATAATGATATTCCTACTTACAGCGGGGGACTGGGCGTGCTCGCCGGTGACACCATACGCTCGGCGGCCGACCTGGAGCTGCCCATGGTGGCTGTTACTCTCCTGAGCAGGAGGGGATACTTCACCCAGGACATCGATCCCACAGGCAGGCAGGCGGAGCGTCCTACTGAATGGGACCCTTTGCGCTACATGGAGCTGCTTCCTCACAAGGCGACCGTTATTATAGAAAAAAGGGAAGTCACAGTACAGTCCTGGCAATATAACGTGAGAAGCCTCACCGGCGGCTCCGTACCGGTATTTTTCCTTGACACCGATCTGGTGGAAAATTCGTCCGAAGACCGGGAGATAACCTCTCATCTTTACGGAGGAGACAGGGCCTACAGGCTCAAACAGGAGATTGTTCTCGGGATCGGCGGGGTGAGGATTCTCCATGAAATGGGGTTCGAGATAAAGAAGTATCACATGAATGAGGGCCACGCGAGCTTCCTGACACTGGAGCTGCTCAACAGGTTCAAGAGACCCATAGAAGACGTATGGGATGAGAAGCTGGTGTGGGACACCGCCAGGGTGAAGAACCTCTGCGTGTTTACCACCCATACGCCGGTGGAGGCCGGTCACGACAAGTTCCCTTACGACCTCGTTGACAAGGTCATGGGGGAGTTCATTCCCCTTCCGGTTTTGAAGGAGCTGGCGGGAAAAGAGCACCTTAACATGACGAAACTCGCTCTCAACCTGAGCCGGTACATCAACGGGGTGGCAAAAAAACACGGACAGGTTTCCCAGAGCATGTTCCCGGGGTACCAGATACACGCCATAACCAACGGGGTCCATTCCTATACATGGACCTGTGACAGCTTCAAGAGGGTGTACGATGAATACCTCCCCGGATGGGCGAACGAGCCCGAGCTCTTCGTCAGGGTCGGACGCATACCGGACGAGAGGCTCTGGGAAGCCCACGAGGAAGCCAAGCGCATTCTCATTGAGTACATAAGGAAAGTGACTGGTGCTCAACTTTCTCCCGATATCCTCACCATAGGCTTCGCCCGCAGGGCAACGGCCTACAAGAGGGCCGACCTCTTGTTCAGGGACCTCGACAGGCTGAGGAGGATAGGGTCGGGCAAGATCCAGCTGGTGTTTGCCGGGAAGGCCCACCCGCAGGATGAGGCGGGCAAGAAGCTCATAGAGAACATTTTCGGATATGCTGAAAAGCTCAGGGGGAGTATAAACATCGTCTATCTGAAGAACTACAACATGGATACTGCGCTGAAGATCGTGTCCGGTGTGGACATCTGGCTGAACACCCCTCTCAGACCTCTTGAGGCGTCGGGGACAAGCGGCATGAAGGCCGCCCACAACGGCGTAATGAACTTCAGCGTGCTCGACGGCTGGTGGATAGAAGGACACATCGAAGGGTTTACCGGATGGTCCATAGGCCCCGCTCCCAGCGAGCTGACTCCCGGCGCCGACACCGACGTGAAGGACGTGGCCGACCTTTACCACAAGCTCGAAGACATCATAATCCCCCTCTATTACGACGACAGGCATACATGGGTAAGGATGATGCAGAATGCGATAGGAAAGGTCGCCTACTATTTCAACAGCCACCGCATGATGCGAAGGTACGTCACCGAAGCATACATCAGATAACTAAACCGGCCCGAACCTCTCTTTCCCCTCTTTGACAAAGTCTAAGCGACCCCCGGCGAAGACCTGTTTCGGGAGGGGTGAGCGGAGATTTCAAGAACATCACCCATATTTTGTTGAAGGCTTACACACGCGGGTTTGTAGTTCGTTTCGTGGATTGCCGCCCCATCCTGTATAATAATGGTAAGAACGAATGGCCGAAGAGAAAGGAGATAAAAGACGACTGAAACGATAAAGACATGCGGACTCTGTTCTCATATGAGAGTGTTGAACAAGGGGAAGACTGCCGAGTGCGAAATGAAGGGCAGAGGCATGCACCCCAACATCAAATTCCAGAGGAAGCCGGGCAACGATTTCGACACCTTCGCATGGCTGAAGGCGAGGGACTGCCCCCATTACGACGGTGACGAGGACGACACGGCCGAAGAGGAAATCGCGGAGGCGTAGTTTTCCAGGCTCCGCCCTGTAAGAGCGGCCGAAGCGTATGCCCCGGATCGGAGGATTCCCTGTCGAACCCTCCGGATAGATGAGTACACATCCCATTCCTCATTGAGATTCCTTTCAAGAAAAGGGGGCATCTCAATACTTTTCCGCCACATGGCTCCCGCTCAATCCAGAATCTTTTCGTGGCGCCAATGGCGGCGACTCAGTAATTATTGAGAGGCTGTCAATAGTGGTATCATATAAACCAAAAACGGAGTAAGTCATGGCACATGAAGCGGAGAAACTGGTAAAGACTTCGGTCTATCTGGAAGATGAGGTCATTGAGGCACTGAAGGAGACCGCTCAGGAACTGGAGAAGGAGACAGGCAGGAAGTGGTCGAGGGGCGCGGTCATCAGGGTTGCACTAAGTGACTTTTTTACGCGGAGGGGAAAGATCCTTTGAAGGAAGGAGGCTTGATCGATCTTCACACCCACGGGGCCGGAGGATACGATACCAGGACTGACGATCCGCAACACATTCTGAGGATCGCGGAACTTCATGGCAGGGCCGGCACACGGGCTGTTCTTCCCACGATCTATTCGGGTACTGCTGCCCGTATGCGACGGGATATGGAGGCGGTAAGGAGGGCGATGGAGATGACGGGCACCACGGAGTCTGCGACCATACTAGGTGTACACCTGGAAGGCCCCTTCCTGAACCCTGCCAGATGCGGAGCCCAGGACAGGGATTCCATTGTGAGGCCTTCAACAGCATTTCTGAAGAGATTGACAGAGGGCTACGAGGACCTGATAAAGATAATTACAGTTGCACCGGAGATGCCCGGTGCGCTGAAGGTCATAGAAAAATGCGCGGAAGCCGGGATCAGAGTGAACATGGGACATTCGGACGCTACCTGCCGGCAGGCGCTCGAAGGAAAGAAGGCGGGCGCATCGGGGGTCACCCATCTTTTCAATGCCATGAGACCATTTCATCACAGGGAACCTGGCATTGCAGGGCTGGCCCTGATAGACGAGGACCTTTATGCAGAGGTCATTGCCGACGGGGTTCACCTTCATAACGGGACACTTCGTTTGATATTCTGCTGCAAGAGTCACGACAGAATAATACTCGTCACGGACTCTGTCAAGGTACGGGGGAAGAAAGGGAAGGCCGTTTATAACAGGGCTGGAGCCCTGGCGGGAAGCGGGATAACTCTTCGCGATTCCTTTGCAGTATTAGGAAATATAGGCGTCCGGCAGGGGGCGATCGCCGGCGCCGCGATCAACAATCCCAAAAGATACCTTAAACTTCGAAAGATCTGACTCGCCTTCCCTTCCTGCCGGGAATCCATGATTACACGCTCTGCTAACTCTGCGGCTCTGTGGAAAACAGGCCGGGGCCGCTACGGCTCGTCCGGACTCTGCCCATTCTGTAGGACAAATGCGGACAGCTTACCTTAAACACATTCTTACAAAAAAATCAGTGTTTTGCCGATATATTTGTCCGGGGCCGTTGCGTTAACCTAGGTAAAAGAGCAGGACAACGTAAAAGGAAGGAGAATGACTATGAAGACTTCGACAATTGCTGCAGGGAGCAAACACAGGGGAGCGGGTGGTAGCGGAGTGCAGGCTTTTGACTTCTCCGGTATTTTACGGAACATTCCTACATTGACGCAGGTGCCGCCGATGGAAGAGAAAGGGAAACTCACACGAAAGGTGACGGCCGCTTCCTCTGTGCCGGGGAAATCCCCCAAGAACAGCTTAAAGAATCTCGCCGAGACGATCATACTGCAATCGATTGAAGACCTTTGGAGCAAGAACCATCAGAAGGAGAGTATAGAGTTTTTTACTGGCGAAGGCTTCCGTTGCTGTGCCGACATGGCTGGTCTGAGTGTCGTCGACCGCCTCAGGATCATCCGGATGCTGAGAAAAGTCAACGGGGAAGCCTTTACGCCAAGGCATACCCAGAAAATCGCCCG
>Ga0315550_1000482_pt1 | contig 24569 bp, 21 predicted proteins | sample SalMarSW160190MG_2_FD_203100 | JGI IMG/M metagenome (GOLD analysis project Ga0315550, IMG submission 203100) | Salt marsh sediment microbial communities from the Plum Island Ecosystem LTER, Massachusetts, United States - Salt Marsh Sediment SW1601-90 ... | reverse complement strand
ATCCTCACTATTCTTGTTTCCATCTTAGGTCTTACAGGGGATTGGTTCGGCAGCCCGGCTCCAGAGAGCGATCCGAAACCAGCGACCCTTACTTCTCTTCAATTGACAGAGAATCCCCAGCCTGCGCCGGACAATCCCCCTCCAACCGACCCCACACGTGAACCTCCACCCGAAGAAGATGCGCGCGCTAAGCTCGATCTCAACAATCCGGATTATTCGGATTCCTTCGATGTCCCGAATGGTTGGAATCGCTTTGATGTCAAGGGTAGCGGCGCATATCAGGTAGAAAACGGAGAGCTGATCGGTGTGGACTACGTCCCAGAAGAAAAATATACCTACTGGTCAATACTCAGTAGGCAATCAGGAAACGTCTATGCTGAAGTCACCGCTACCAATGGTGACTGCATAGAAAAAGATTCTGTAGGCATTGTCATCCGCATCGATGAGGAAACTGGCTCCAGCGGTTACGGCTTCGAGGTATCCTGCGATGGTCACTGGCGAGTCCGCCTACACCGCGAATCTAAAAGCCCAAGGGCGCTGAATGATTGGACTCCCTCCGAGACGATCCTTACAGGAGCGGGTGCCACAAACCACCTTGGAATTATGGGGTATCGCGACCTCTTCTACTTGTTCATCAACGACCAGCCGGTAGGTATTGTCGCCGATTCTCAATACAGCCGCTCCTTTGGTTATTTCGCCCTGTATGTCCGCGCTTCTCAAACTTATAACTTGAGCGCAACCTTCGATGATTTTTCATATTGGAATATCCGCTTCGTCCCATAATGGGATCTCTCTTAAATCTACACAAAAAAACGCACAGGAGTGCGGGTTTTTTTCTCAATCGATGGTTAGCGCAGATAAACTCAAAGGATGAGCACCATTCTCCGCTCATTGTATCCTTATAGACCCGCTTGCTCACAGAAGCCAGTCCTTTTTACCCCCTGAATACGCCAGCCCTACTTGGCATCGAGATCACCTAACTGCTCATCCTCCCTGTAACGCTGAAGGTATTGACCCAATCCAAGGATGCGTCCGCGATACAAAACCAAAAGGCTTGCAATCCCGGTTGAGATCGGCGCCGCGGCGATCAATCCCAATGATCCTGCCATGATTCGGACCACTTCTTCGGCGACGAACTCTAAATTGATCAATTCTACAAACGCCTGTCCTGACAGCGAGAATAGAAGAAGAGTCGGCAGCGCTGCGCCAGCATAGGCCATGAAAAGCGTATTGATCATCGCCGAAACGTGATCCTGCCCAACGATCATTGCACGCTGATATAGACTGCGTAATCCAAGCCCAGGATCAGCTGCGTGCAACTCAAAAACCACAGAAACCTGTGTGATCACCAAATCGTCCAACGCTCCCATTGCACCGATCAACATGCCGGCCAAAACCAAGCCACGCAGGTTTATGCTGATATCCACTTGCTGGATGACGAATAGAATGTCTTCATCTCCGAAACCTGTAAGGTGAGTCAGGTCAACAAAAAAGTTGATCATCAAACCCGTGAACACCAGCGTAAATAGTAATGCCAGGACAGCCGCATGGGTTTTTAGCACCCAACCGTAAATCAGATAGAGCGTAATCCCCAGGAGCAGAAATCCACCTATTAACGTGACAACGGTTGGGTCCTTACCATCGAGAATTCCGGGGATGATATAAACCAAGATCACCACGAGGCTAAGAAACAATCCCAAGAGCCCCCTTGCCCCTTGCCTACCACCCACCAAGACACTGAAAAGCGCAAAGGCGAGCAACAGCCAGAGAAGTGGTTTTGTTCGAACGAAATCAATGAAATAAGCGTTTACTGAGCCATCTGGAGCCTGGGTGATGTTAACTAATAACTGATCGCCGGCTTCCAAAGTCAGACCTTCTGGTCGTATCTGCCGTTTTCCGTAGTCGATTTCCGTAATCAGACCTTTGTGTGGTCCCTCCAACACTTCCACTCGCAAGACTTGATAAGACTGGGTCCGCCCCCCGAGTGCAACCGTTCCCTCCTCGAGGGTTTCAAACACCTCGGCCTTATACATGTCATCGCCAAGCCCAATCCGAGGCCCATCACCTCTTGATCTGGAAAGAAACGCGTCCAACTTAGGAACCAGCAATAGGATCAACGCTGAGATTAAAATCAACATAAACAGGGCTATGAGCAGAAAACGCCGCATCTCTTTTGTCATTCTTATCCTTCCATCAAGCAGGGCATGATTTCGCTAGGCGGCTTTGTACCCGAATAACTGAATAAACAATATAACATCTGGGAATCTATCTTGTGTGAAAATGCCTGGTGTTATCTTCCTGCTCGTTTCAGCCTGCGCTTACGTCTCACGCTGGTTAGACGAGGATCGTCTCCATAACCGCAGAACCCCGTAAACGCTTGAACATTGAGTTATCCAACCGGGTTTTCGATGGTCATCACCATCGATCACGACTCGCCCGCCGATAAAGCATCTCCCGCCTATCCTCGGGTGGAGGCTGATGGGTAAAAAGTGTAAGGAACCAGGTGAGTACCACCCCCATCACAAAGCCCCCGATGTGAGCGAAAAAAGCTACCCCACCGCCCGATTGGGAACCGAGCGAAAGGAAGCCATTGACGAATTGAAGACCAAACCAAAGTCCCAAGACGATCCAGGCAGGCCACACTGCAAGTCGAGTAAACAATCCCAAGGGGACAATCCCTTGGACCCGAACACCCGGGAAGAGGATCAAATAAGAGCCCAGCACGCCAGCGATCGCTCCACTCGCGCCGATAAGCGGGATCTGGGATGTGGGGTCAACCATGACCTGAGCAAAGACGGCCACAGACCCGCTGGCGAAGTAAAGAAACAGGTAATAGAACACGCCACATCGATCTTCCACATTGTCCCCAAATAACCACAGGTAAAGCAGGTTGCTTAATAAGTGGAACCAGTTACCGTGAAAGAACATGCTGCGGAGGATGTCCAGCAGCGTTTCCAGAGAGAAGGGATTGGCAATAATGTTCGTCGGGACCACGGAAAGATTCAAGAAAATGCTCTGCTGATCGGGCAATGAGAACATCTGCTGCCATATAAAAGTTAGAATATTAAGCGCGATTAAGATGTAGGTTAAGATGGGTGTTCGACGAGTGGGATTGAGATCTCGAAGCGGAAGCATAAGCCCTCCATTCAATTTCAAACAGCCCCATCAGGGTTGATAAGCACTACATATTAATCAGAAATTATCACGTTAGCGTGCGGCGATAGCAAGCTGTCACATCTCACCTGCATTAGCATCCATCCACGCAGGTATATCCAATGCAGGAGGTGTTCTACCATAAAGATAATCATCTAGCGTGACGGCTAGCGCCCTGAATACCGATGAATTACCTACGCCGAAACGAACGACATTATGCAGCAAGTTATCGGGATGCGAATATGGGCATACCCGCACGCAACGCCCGCAATCTGTTCCGATTGTATTCCAGTAAGTGAAACATGCCTCTGCATTAATCTGCCAGCGCTTAACGCCGTCAATCTCGATCCTATCGTCAAGCGAAATCGCATTGCTTGGGCAAACAACAGCGCACTTTTTACACCGAACACAGAAATCAAGAACGGAATAGTCCCTGGTCCTTTGGTCGACAGAGAGAGGCAGATCTGTCGTCACAACAGACAAGCGAACGCGAGGGCCGAGCCCGGGCGTTATTAATAATCCCATCCTGCCAATCTCGCCCAGCCCAGCGTCGCGGGCAACCAGGGGGCAGACAACACGATAATTGCCGTCAATGTGGGCGCGGGCAGGGTAACCGAGATTGCGGATAAACGCAGCTATCTGGACAGCAATCGCACCCGAAACCAAATATTGCTGTGCTGATTCCATCACCGTCGGACCGTGCGGAGCATGATCGAGCATGTGCTTGTCCATCTCAACTGTCAGCGCGATGGCGAATTTGTGTTTCAAATCCACCGGTTGACCATAGGGCTCATTACGCCCGAGGTGACTGTAGAGATGGTAATCCCTGAGTTCCGTTACTCCCACCGACATTGCCCCAAGCTTCCTGCCCCATTTCTTAATAAATCCAGTTATTCTTTCTGGATCTGTGGGTACGCGTTCCAGAGCAGGCTCTTGATCGACGATTGTCTGAAATGCTCCAACAGCTTCAAAGCTAGCTTCTGCGGCTGAGAACATGTAAGGATCAAAGAAGGTTGATCCTTTGTTCAGCAAACCCGGTCGGGTCCTGAATTTATCGTCGAGCGCCTTTATGTCCGGCTTGTGCCGGTAGTATTCCTCAAAGCGCTCCGATCCGGGCAGCAGGCGCGCCCGCGCGAACATGATATCGCGTTCATCGACACGGAGTTTGGGGTTATCGTCCTCGGTGATGAGTCTTGGTCCCACGGGAATTAAATATATCGCTGTCGCAAGGACTGCGATGATGAGCAGAAATATGGCTACGATTTCATAGTGGGGAAGAAGTATAAACCCGGCTAGCAGGTACGGCAGAGAAAGCAGCACACCCAGTAGAGCGATTTTGCCCGCGGCGCGGCGTTCATGCTCCTTTATGGACACGATCGCCGCGCCGAAAACAAAAGTCAAGAACAATATACCGATTGTTGCTGTAAGGACACTGAGGAAACGAATTAGCGCTACCTGCATGAAGATGCTGCCTCCTGAGTGGTATGGTCCTCTGTAGGTATTAATCCCTCTGTCCAACCCAAGCGGCAGGCGATTATCATCGATGGTAGTTTTCCATCATCTTCGAGAACTCGGAGTGACCCACCTACGCTTTCGAGTTTGCTCGTTCCCATCAATATTCTAACCAAGCCCCATTTGCTCAATAACTTTCCTAATCCGCTCTAAGGCTTCAACCAAAACAGATCGTGGGCAGGCAAGATTAACTCGCTCAAAACCTTCACCCTCAACGCCGAAAATGTATCCTTCATCAAGGTAAACCTTGGCTTCCTCAAGCATTGCCTGCTCCAATTCCAATTTACCAAGCCCCAACCTGTGGCAGTCCAGCCATACTAGATACGTCCCTTCCAATGGAACGACGGTAATCTGTGGGAGATGCTCAGCTATAAACTCCTGCAAATACCGCAAGTTACCCATGATGTAGTCCAGAACCTGCGCCAGCCATTCGTCCCCGTGATTGTAAGCCGCTTCAAGGGCGACAACCCCAAAGGCATTAACACCTTTCAACCCGGTTCTCTCAAGAGTCTTTTTGAATCTTGTGCGAAGTTTTTCGTTGGGGATGATGATGTTCGAAGTTTTCAATCCTGCAAGATTGAAGGTCTTGCTGGGGGCAGTGCAGACGATGCTGTTTTGAGCGAAAGTCTCGCTGATACCAGCAAAGGGAGTAAAAACATTACCCTCGAGGATCAAGTCCCCGTGTATCTCATCGGATACAACGAGTACATTGTTCTTTAAGCAGATCTCACCGAAACGGAGCAGCTCATCTCGGGTCCAGACTCGCCCCACGGGATTATGGGGGCTGCACAAGATCACCATTTTCACCTGCGGATCCTTGGTTTTCTGCTCAAGATCCGCAAAATCCATGCTGTAACAGCCGTCTTCGTAGATGAGTGGGTTGGTGACAAGCACACCGTCGCTGTTCTCAACAGCCTTGTTGAAAGGATAATAAACTGGTGTCTGGATGAGCACTTTGTCCCCCGGTGAAATGTATGTCTTTACAAGCATGTTGAGCGCGGGTACAACGCCGGGGGTAGTACAAATCCACTCAGGTTCAATTTCCCACTTGTGGCGCTTTTTCATCCAATTTACGATAGCGCTGAAGTACGAATCCGTGGGGGATGTGTAACCGAAAATCTTATGCTGTGAGCGCGTGATCAGCGCCTCAACCACCGGCTCAGGGCAAGGAAAATCCATATCCGCGACCCACATGGGCAAGAGCCGAGTGGATGATGAGGATCCATCTGGTTCTTCCCGGTAAAGCAAACCATCTCCGTGCTTAATGAATTCCCATTTGACGGAATTCGTCCCTTTACGATTGATCTCCTTATCGAAATCATATTTCATGGCAACGAGCTCCTCGAATTCGAACGCCCTCTGCGTTCGCTAAGACTTCATTTTTCTAGAACAGGAAAGGAAAGAACAACTTGGACCTTCGACGATATTCTTCGAATTCGTCGTATCTCGATAATGATTTGTCTTTTCGCCGCATATTCGGGAACCAGATTATCACCACAAACAGCAGCAAAATCACGATTGGCAGCCAATGCATGGCCAGTAAACCGAAGCCAAGGTATATCAACAACTCTCCGAAATAATTTAGATTCCTAGTCCTGGCCATCATCCCATTAGAAATAAGTCTTTCTGGCTGCAACTTCAAGGAAGTGTGCTTCTGCATATCCGTGCTGAAATGAAGAAAAACGCCCAGAACATACAGGCTAACACACATTCCCAGATACCACGGCGGCGCTTGAACCCCCTTTGACATTAGGATCCAGGGTGCTACCCAATATAAGGTCAGCCCACCCCAGATATATAATCCATAGCCCCAACCGGTTTCTGCCTCCCAGGATCTGTCCGGGAACACCAGGCTCTTCATCGCCCATAAAAGACCGTACGTGCCATGTAAAGCCAGGTATATCCATGCTGTTGGGTTCCGCCATTGACTGAACATGGCCATCATCAATAAGATCGCCGGGCCAGTAGCGGCTTTATGTGTATCGATGAAGTGCTTCTGTTTCATTCGAGCATATCTCCTTAATCACATCACAATCCACGATCAAAGTCGTCGATGACACACCGGGCTCACAACCCTGCTTCTTCAAGTATCCGTTCAATACTCGCAACGGTGGTCGGATGATGCCTTTCACAATATCGTTCAAACATCGGTCGTGCCTTATCCCGAGACCACTCCTCTTTTACCATGGAGCGGAAGATCATCGTGAGAATCGCCATTCGACCGTCTGACTCGACCAAGCGCTCAATTTCAGGAAGCACCTCATCGTAACCGCTTTGAACGGCAATTCTAAAGAAGCGACTCATGATGTAATAATCGGGGTTGTCCTTGAAGTCAAAGATGTGTTCGAAATGGCGACAATCCTCAACAGGAATCCATTCAGGGAGCATCAGCAGGAAAAGACGGACCTGAGGCGGTTTCCAACCGGCAACTTGATGGTTGTCAGGGAGCACGCCGGATTCGTATGCGTCTATACTCGCTTTTACCTCATCAAAGAGGCTCGAGCTGAGGGTTGGAGCGCTCTCAGGGTAACCCGGTGCATAGAGCCATTCATCGATATCAACATGCTCAATTGCCTCTGGAAGCTCCTGCTCAAGGAAAGAGATAAATTCTTCAGTCGTCAACGATTGAAAGCTGAAGGTGGCGATGTATTTCTTGATGAAGGCATCGAAAACATCTCGCCCCACGGATCTTTCCAACTTAAGCAGGAATGAGAAACCTTTTTCGTAGGGGATTACAGAGAATACCTCGTCCGGGTCGATGCCTCGCTGCGAGTACTTCAAGCGTGTCTTATCCGAATCCATGCCGAAGCGATGCTCCATGACCTTAAGCATTGCATTACGCCCAACGATACCAAGGAGTTGAGAATATTCATCCCCCTCGATAACTTCGGTAATACGCGATTCAGCATACGTTGTCCACCCTTCATTCAACCAGAAATCCTCCCAGGTGGCATTCGTCACCAAGTTTCCCGTCCAGGCATGCGCAAGTTCATGGGAGACAAGTGGAGTCCGACTGCGATCACCTAAAATGCATTTGGGGGTGAGAAATGTCAGGCGTGGGTTCTCCATCCCTCCATAAGGAAAGGAGGGGGGTAAGATTAGAACATCATAGCGATCCCACAGGTAAGGGCCAAGTAATTTCTCCGCTTCGACGAGTTTGTTTTCATTTTCAGCAAATTCCCAGGCGGCAGATTCGATGATCTCTGGCTCGGCATATACGCCAGTGCGAGGTCCCAATTCTTCGAAAACGATATTCCCAACCGCAATTGCGAAGAGATACGAAGGGATCGGCTGGGGCATCCTGTATTGATATTGGTTGGCATCCCCCAATAGTTCCGTTCCGATATGCTCTGCGGCCATGACGGCCACCAGCGGATGTTGCACCTCTACAGCCGCCTCATACGTAAAGCGAACAGAGGGGGAATCCTGGCATGGGAAGATGCTGCGGGCGTGAATGGCCTGGCATTGACTATAGAGAAAAGGATGTTCACCTCCAGCAGTTTGCATCGGTGTCACCCACTGCAGTGCACTGGCCTTTGGTGAGGTGGTTAACTCTATTGTGAACGTTGAAAGACCATCAAGATCTTTCAAGTGAAGCCGATCACCCACTATCGAATCGTGTTGATCGATCTCCCAGAGGATCTCCTCATCATTCTTTGAAACTCGGGCGATTTGCAGATCACGGGTATCCAGGAAGAAGGAGCCGCTTACGGGTTCCTCAAGGCGATATTCTGCTCTGATCTTCAAGACTCTGACCGAGAAATCAACATCTATCCAGAAACGGATATGCGCGATTCTCCCCTGTTCGATATCTGTATAAGAGTGAGGATCTGAGAATGGCATTTGTACACCTCCTATTTGATCGCAAAACAAATAATGGGTAAGGCGACCTGCCGGCTGCACCTTGTCATCCTAAAGGAGCGTTGATCATCATTGCGGGATTGAGATCTATCCCATCGACACGAAAAAGCCCGTGAAGTACGGAACGAGCCAGATAACCCAGACAAGAACGCTGAATTTATGGAAATTAGCGATTGCCTTCTCATCTTTGCGGATAAGGACGACGCTGGCCCACGCGGCGTGAACAAGCATCAACAGGATTGCTAACACTCCTGTAACTCCATGGATATCAAACGTAAGACCTCCAGCCATCTCCATCATCATCCCTGTCCCCACAGTATCGAAAATTAAGCCTCCCCAGAAGAAGATCAAATGCCATCCCTTCAATCGACCAATAAAACGCTCACTCCAAACACCTATCGTGTAAAACACCAACGCCAGGCTAATCAGGACCGTGGAAAGCATCATTTCGCTTGCCATTGGAACTCCTTTTCATTCTTCTCATCTCCCCTTGACTGCATCTTGAAACCTCTAAAATCGATCTCCAAGAAGATTTTATTTATCCTTCCCCGTAGGCTCAAGGAACGTCGGTTAAGGGATGCGCCTCAAAGAACGCCCACATCACCTGGCCGGCATTCATATCGCGGCTCGTTTTCCCAACGAAGGTTGGCCGGCCTCCCGGCCACGTGTGGCCCCCACCCTCGATCGTGTAGAAAACAATCTCTGACGAGTCCTTGCAGCCGGAGTAGTGCACCCCGCTGGCATCTCCATGTGTTGGGATGAGCTTGGGCACAGGAGAACAGCCATCGCGTTCTGCCCATGCCTCGATATACGAGGTCACAGACGGGAAAGAAACAGAATGCAGGGACCTGTCTATTAATTTAGAGATCCAAGATTCGCTCACTGTTCCACCCTCATAGGCGACGAGAGGGTCCTCTGTCCCATAGAAAGCAATCAGCGAGATAGGGCGCTCTGGATTGCATCCCCCCGGCGGTTCAACTGGCGGACCGGTGACTACCCCGATCGCGGCCACCTTACCTGCTAGCTCGCAGGCCACACGATTTGCCATAGAGCCGCCGTTGGACATCCCGTCCACATAAACCCGTACAGGATCAACAGTCACAGTGTTGGACACTTCTTCGATCAAATCAGCTATGAATTGAACATCGTCCACATCACTTTTCAAGAAGGTCGTACTTGAGTTCCAGCGGAGAGGAAAGGATGTGCCTTGCGGGTAGACGACGAGAAAACCTTCAATGTCGGCAACCTCGTTCCAACGAGTCAGATATTGCTGCCCCGTTGGGTTTGAGGTAAATCCCGGTAAGCTGATTATTAAAGGCAGAGATTGCCCTCGCTCGTAATCAGGAGGAATATGAAGCAGGTAGCAGCGCTGCAGGCCATCGGACACAAGTGATCTGACTGATGTGCCCGGTCGGGGATTTTCTGAGGTTGAGCCCATACACGCGGTATAGGGGTTCATGGCGAGGAAACCAAATAGGCAGGTTAAACTAATCAGCAGCAAGGCAGAGATGCCTGTTAATCGAAGAAGGAAACTCTTTTTTGTGCGTTGCCTGTCAACCCCTATTGCAGAATCTCCCATCCCATCTCCTTAGCGTATGATTCGAGAACAGCATCAGGGGCAACCGCAATGGGAAATCCAACAGCCTCAAGCAAGGGGATATCTGACTTGCTATCCGCGTAGGCGAAACTCCCCGGCCAATTAATGTCCCTCGTACTACGCAGGTATTCCTTAAGCCGCGTCACCTTATGTTGTCCCTGACAAACTGGAAGTTCACTTCCACCTGTGTAGCGCCCATTCTTCACCAATATCGGTGTCCCTACCGTTTCTATAACCCCCAACTGATGGCCGATTTCACGAAGCAGCGGGGAGAAGGTCCCGGAAACCAGGATCACTCGATCCCCAGCTTCCTGATGATCTCGCAATCGGGCCATCACCTCTGGCCGCACCTTCGGCAGCACGTACTGCTCTGCGAGCCATCGAAAAGCCCCTTTCGCTTCCTGCGGAGTCCAACCCCGAACCGTCCAACCCATATTTCGAGCCCAAATCGAACGAGATGTAGCTTCGGATACCAAACCTAACCTTTGAAGCCACCAAATGGGCATGTGGGTGAGCATATACGTGTAAAGCTCAAAACGTTTTACACGACGAGTCCGGTGATGTTCGGCAAGCCCCATAGTGATGTGACCGGTATATAAAGTTCCATCAAGGTCGAAGACTGCCGCAATATCTCCTAGTGCTTTTTTTTCCAATATCATCTCCCATTAATTTGCGCATTAACCTTCCCGGCGCCATTTGACCGCTATGCAAAAAACTTCATCCGTTATGGCTTCGGGAAAGTGCTCCGGACTGAATTTCGCTAAGGCTATTGCGATCGTATGTAAAGCGCAAGCCCGCGAGCTCAATATAGGCACCATATTTCTAGTTCAATCTTCAGCAAACATCCTGTTCATCCCACCCAGAGCAAGTTGCGATATTGTTTGGTTATACAGATAATATCGTCAATCATACAAGACCAACTGAGCTCGTTTGAGCGAAGAAGGCACGGAGGCCTTACATGGCAGCATTACACACAATCGCCGAACTAATGGAGATTGCCGCAATAACCGCTCCCAAAACACGGGGGCAGGATTTTGTGGTTGTGAAAACGGTCGAGGGAGAGGATCTTCTTCGCCTGGGCAAGGGAATGAAAGAGTACGCTCAGAGGATCGGCATCGACGGCTTCACGCGCGATGGTCAGAACGTCCTGGACTCCGGCGCAGTGGTGCTCATCGGCATTAAGGATGGTGATGTCGCGGATCTTAATTGCGGTGCATGCGGAGCTGAAGCCTGCATTGTTATCAACACGTATGAGGGTGAATTCAAAGGACCTCAATGCGCGCTGCGGGTGCTTGATATGGGAATTGCCCTCGGTTCTGCCGTTAAGACCGCCAGCCTGATGAACGTGGACAACCGCATCATGTACAGGGTCGGCGTCGTGGCACGAGAGCTTGGTTTAATCGACGCCGACTTTGTAATGGGGATCCCCCTATCGGTGAGCGGCAAGAGCATATACTTCGACCGCTAGCTAAGAAGAGGGTGGGGCCCGCCCCATTGGTCCTACCCTCTCGCATCTGCTCTAAGTGACGACGAGTCGAGTCGTTCCCCTGTATTGAACTGACTCCTCGACCTGGACAACCCGCCCACTTATAGTTCTTCCATCCTTCAAGGTGAGGCCTACTATCGAATCTCGCAGTCGAAACACCGATCTGCCGACCGATTGGTCAAATACTCCTTTCCACATCCCGGACAGGTCACCTGGCGCAGGTCGTTTTTCTTGGGTGAAGGTCTGGGGCGGAGGTCAGGAGGCAGGCTTGTGAAGGGGTCAAGTACACATGTACACGTTGGTTCATCTTTACCGCTGTGTGCCTCTTGTCCCTTCGACTTATTCTTGGCTTTACTCATATCCTTCCCTCCGCTAACCAATCGCAGGAACAGCTCCTCGGCTAGCCACAATCCTCAAGAAGATTGATATCCTTACAAGGAGCGCAATCAGCAGTCTCAATGATTTTACGGATACAACCAAGTGTGCATCCGTCCACAGTAGTAATCCACTTCGAGGCTAGTGTCCTCTAGATATTCTATGATACCTCCGCCGTAAACACGTCCAAGCAGGGGATAGGTACGTGCCTTATCTCATGTTACCTATCAGGATTCTTGATCGAATACCTTCAATTATCGACAGATTAAAATGAACTAAATCAATCCGCAACTCCCTGCACAGGCACCTGGAAGAATCGTCCCTTAATCCACAGTGCGACATAAACCAACCCGATTAAGACGGGGACCTCGATGAGGGGGCCTATCACTGCAGCCAATGCCTCCTGGGAGGCGATCCCGAATGTGCCCACCGCCACAGCGATGGCCAGCTCGAAGTTATTACTCGCCGCGGTGAAGGACTGCGTGGCTGACATCTCATAGGAAAAACCCCTCCATTTCGAGACCACGAAGGATACCAGGAACATAAGCGCGAAATAAACGATGAGGGGGACTGCCACCCGCAGGACATGCCCGGGGTTGGCGAGAATCTTGTCGCCCTGCATGGAGAACATGACGACGATTGTGAAGAGTAAACCTATCAAAGCCGTAGGACCTAACCTGGGAGCGAACTCCTCGTCATACCACTCGGCACCCTTGCGTCTAACCAGCGCTAGGCGTGTGATCGCCCCAGCCGCTAGTGGAATACCCAGAAAGATGAGGACGCTCTTGGTGATATCCCACATGGAAATATCTACAATCATGCCCGCAGCGCCGAACCAGCCGGGCACGATGCGCAGGTAGAAGTATGCCAGCGGGCTGTACATTAATATCTGGAAGACGGAGTTCAGGGCCACCAGAACGGCACAGTATTCACTATCGCCTCCGGCAAGCATATTCCAGATCAAAACCATGGCGATGCAGCGCGCCAGGCCGATGATGATCAATCCAGTACGGTAGCCCGGGAGATCAGGGAGAAAGATCCAGGCCAGGATGAACATGATGGCTGGTCCAATAATCCAGTTCAAGATCAGGGACACGCCAAATTGCTGTTTTGCCTGGGTGATCTTCCCTAATTCCTCATATTTCACCTTGGCTAGAACAGGGTACATCATCCACAGCAGACCGATGGCGATGGGCAGAGAGACGGTGCCGATGCGCAGGACGTCGAAGATATCTTTCACACCGGGTGCAGTGGCACCCAATCCCACCCCTACCGCCATGGCCAGGAGGATCCATAACGGCAGGAAGCGATCCAGAACCGATAAGCGCCCCGCCATACCTGAGGGTGGTTTTGATTCAATGCTATTTAATTGTGACATTGGGTACAAGACCTCCGTGTATGATTGCTCAAAGCCTTCAGAAGACCGTCAGAATGTAACCGAATATATAGCCAGCGAGAGTGCTGAAGACACTTACCAAGGCTACATATGCGACCGTCTTTTTCCGCCCCAAAATTCGGCCAGTAACGAGGATGCTTTGGATCGAGAGCTCAGGATCCGCCAGCAGGTAAGCGAGCAAGGGGCCACGGTGCATACCCAGGTCGAGGAACATGCGCGCGATGGGCACTTCTACTAATGTTGGGAAGTACAGGACCACACCAAAAAGTACTGCGATGAAATTTGCCGGTAAGGTATTTTCACCGGCGAGGGACTGAACCAGTTCCTGGGGCAGGATGACACGGACCATGCCGGCGATGAAAACACCAAATATCAGGAGTGGGAAGATCTGCTTGATGAATTTCCAGGTTTCCCACAACCATTCAGCAATTTCGTATTGTTCGAAATTTCGCACCGCGATGGCGCCGATCGCCACGATGAGAAGGAGTTCAGCGATAAAGCGGCCAGTGATCCCGACTACGGCGCTCCCGTCACTTACTGACAACGAAGCCGTTAGAAGGGTAATTGCCACTAGAGAAATGGAGAGATAGGTCCAGCGATTGAATCGCTCGAGGATATTCTCAAGGCCAAGATAGGCAGCCGGAGCGAGGAGAAGAAGCAGCATAATGAGCAGCGCACCTTGCGGAGTGAGGTTGAGATTTACCAAGTTCGAGGTGACAGATTCGGGGATGTCCAGCAGGAAGCGTAAGCTGAACATGCTGTCCGTTAGAAATCCGAGCTGCAGCGTACCGATAATGAGGACCGCGATGAGAAGCGTAAACATAACCCAGATCGCCGGTTTGACCTCTGCTGTCCCATCGAACATGCCCTCGGCTGCCATTTGAGCCGTCCTATCCGCCTCCTGCTTGCGGAAGACCCAGGTCATGATCAAACCGATGGCGATGCCGAACACTATCGAGAGGACGATCCGGGCCAGGGCGATATCCATTCCAATCGCCGCGCCGGTGTAGGCGATGGCCAGGATGTTGACCGCGGGACCCACGAAGAGGAATGTGATTGCCGGGCCTAGCCCTGCGCCCCGCTTCCAGATTCCCGCAAATAGCGGAAGTATTGTGCATGAGCACACGGCAAGGATGAACCCGCCAATTGCAGCCGCCGGGTAGCTTACCAAGCGCGAAGCTTTGGGTCCCAGATAGCGGGTGATAGCCTCTTGAGGGATCATAGCGCTCATGTAACCAGCAATGACAAAAGCCGGGACAAGGCAAAGAAGGACATGCGCGGCCAGGTAGTCCAACAGATTTGTCCAACCTGACCACAACAGGGTTGCTATGTACTCAAGGATGTTTTCGAGGATCATTCGTGGATAACCTTCTCTATTTCAATATGCGAAATGTACCGATCCGAAATGATGGTGAACGAGCCCTTCTTTTTGTTACTCATAACGGAGAAAAGCCAGGTTATTCGTACGGTTTTACACTTCTGAACTAACAACTTCCTCCATCCACCCGGCAATTTGGGATTGAGATGGAATTCTTCCAGAGGAAACCAGCTTCTCATTAATAACCAATCCTGGTGTCTTTAAAAGACCATAGTCCAGAAAGGCATTCACATCGGTCACCTTCTCCACGGTCACCTCAAGATTGGGATTCTCGGTCCTGACTTGGTCAGCAGCCTGGACTGCGTGCATCTCCAGGCGCTCACAGTTTTTACATCCGGGACCTAAGACCTTAACTACCAGCATTGCCCATCCTCCGAGGAAAGTTTTTTTAGCTTCAATCTTTCGATCAACCCACTGTGGATATATCGACCTTGACCGCACAATTGGGACATGTGCAAGGGCAGGACTCATCATGTTCAAGCTGACGGAAGCTCAGCTTCTCTCCATTCAAAGCAGCTAAATCCGTCGCCGATTGCCTGGCTACTTCCAATAGCCGGATGATGGAATCATCGGCTAGTGAGTAAAAAACATTCAACCCATCGCGTCGATCCACAACAAGCCCTGCTTCCCGAAGACGCGAGAGCTGCTGAGAGATGTAGGCTTGTCGTTGGCTTAGAATGTTCTCAAGGTGACAGACACAAGATTCCCCATCTCTCCTTAAAACCTCCAATATTTGAAGGCGAGCAGGATGGGCCAAAGCTTTCATCAACAACCCTTGTCTTTTATATCCGTCCATAATATCCACCCAAGGTTATTCAATATTCAGAATATATAATATATCATTGGTGCCCAAGTATGAGTGTTATACGTCATATTCTTCAGATGATATATAGCCTCCACCACATTTAGGCGCTCTCCATATTTAATAAACCGTAAGGGCAGGCCCAATGGGTCTGCCCATCGTGTATCCGTGTTCAAGACCAGAAAGGGCATCCTGCCCCACCACAATAGCCAACTCAAGGTGGTTTAACACGCAGATCGCACACAAGTGTGCGATCCGATATTTATCCTCAGCGCTAAGGGCGGTCGTCCACCCTCGCCAATCGGTTGTCAATCTACAGAAAGATCGGTAATGGCTCTCCTAAAACTGGTACGGGGTGTTTTATGTGGATGTCCCACCATGCGTTCCATATGGCTGGTATTTCTCGAATCCAATACCAGCGAATATGCACATAGGGCGTCCGGTCGGCAGCATACCCAACCGCATCGACATTCAGGCTTTCACAGGTCAGCAAGGCACGGAAGAGATGATAGCGTTGCGTTACCAAGATCACTTCCGATACTTGAAAGATCTCACGCGCTCGATAGCAGGTATCATAGGTACGCCTCCCGGCGAAATCCAGCACGATAGCCTCACCGAGCACCCCTTGGGAAAGAGCATATTCGCGCATCCTTCCCGGTTCGTTGTATTCAATCACGCGGTTATCACCACTGAATAAGAGTTTCTCCACTTTCCCGGCCCGATAGAGCTCAATAGCTGCATCAAGACGATCGCGCAAGATATCACTCAGTGCGCCATCCTCCCAATAGCCGGCACCGAAGACCAGGGCCACAGGTCGTGTAGGAACAACGTCAAATTCCTCAAGGGTGTAGATACGATTGTCGTACCGCGCGGTTAGATTCCAGGTTGTCCATCCCAACAGCGTGACTAAAAAGAATAAACCCCATCTGAGAATCTTTGATATCCGGCGGTTCTTACAATCGCCGGAAGTGACTTCTACTTTCCTATACTTTTTCCACAGCGTTGCTCGGTCAGCCATAAAATACTTCATCCTGATAACGATTGGGCACCCTTCAACTTGGCGCATTCGGCGAGGTAACAAGAACCAATCAGGGCATCCCCCTCAAGAGCCCAGCTTGGATTATAAGGTTAGGTTTCGAGATGAAATCTTAGCGGAGGGTAATCACAGGAAAAAAGCAGTCAGCCCGTGGGAATTTAGGTAGGTTTAACTGAATGACAATTCCCGGTGTCATTTCGAGGTAGTCCGTGTACGTCCGTCACTATCTCGCGAGACGGGAAAAGAACAGCATCACAATGGTATAGGAGATAAGTATTAATTCAAACTTTTAGGGGACAACGGCAGGTATTGTCCAATCACCTCCCGCATTTCATCAACTGTGAAAGGCTTTGCCAGGAAACCATTTGCGCCGGCAGCGATGGCTGTTTTCCGGTCGTCCGGTTGAGCTCTCGCACTCACTACATGGATCGGGAGGTTTTCATTCTCTGAATGTTCACGAATCCAGCGCAAGAGCGAGAGACCGTCTACCTCCGGCATCATGACGTCCAGGAGGATCAGGTCGGGAGTGACCTGTTGAAAGAGGTTAAGTGCATCCATCGCATTGTGAGCGAGGAGAACTTCCATGCCGTTGATTTCAAGCGCCTCTTTTATAACTTCGGCGTATAATTTTTCGTCATCGATAAGTAAGATCACAGGTTTTGACATAGCACTCCTAATATGGAATATAAATGATTGCCCTCGTAAGGGATAACGTAATTGTTGCCTACCTGTTTCACTCTTGCGATGGGTATTCCTTCCTAATCGTCCTGCCTCAGAAATGAGCAGGGCAGGAAGTAACTCATAAGAGGAACACCCGGAAAGGCGTCCAACTATTGCGATCCTCGGACCAATCATAGATTGGGTGTCTTGTATTAAACTCAGGGATTCGTTAAGTCCGTGATGATGGACTCAAGCAGCGCGACATCCTCCGCGTTGTCGGGCAATGGGCTTGACGCAATTGCCGCAGGGACGATGAACTCGTTCAAGAGTGTCTGGGGAATATAGAAGTCGCTTTCCTCCAAGCTGGAGGTGAACACAACGACCATCTCCTTATCCGGGATAACGAAGATGAATTGTCCACTATAGCCCAACGCTAGATACATGCCAGAATCATCGATCCACCATTGGTATCCGTAGCCATCCTCGAGTGTTGCAGAGACGTATTCACTCGTTGAAGCTTTCACCCACTCAGAGGATACGATCTGCTCTCCCTCCCAGCGACCATCATTCAAGTAGAGATATCCAATTTTGGCCATATCATGTGGATGCATTCGAAGCTCGCTATACCCGAAAGATATCCCCTGGGGACTAGATGACCAGTCAACATCAGAGATGCCAAGAGGTCCAAAAAGGTGCTCCTCTGCAAACTCATGGGCACTCATCCCAGTTGTTTCCTGGATGATTGCCGATAGGAGAAACGAAGCACCATTGCAGTATTCGAAGCGGACCCCTGGCTCACTTTCCATGGGCAAATCAAGCACAAACTGAACCCAATCATCGCTTTCTCTCATCTGATTAAGACCGCTCCAGCGATACAAGTAAGAATCCTGGCATCTAAAACCTGTCGTCATCGTCAATAAATCCTCCAAGGTCATCGCATCCTTATTTGCATCGCGGTTAGCAATGGTCCTTTTTGGAAAAAAACTCGAGACGGGTTGCTGCAATCCTTCGATGTAGCCCTGATCGATGGCGATCCCTATCAGAGCTGAAACAACGCTCTTCGTGCACGAGAAAATATTGTGTTTTGAAGTCGCGTTGAAAGGATGGATCCTGGCATCCATGACAATATAACCGTTGCGAACGACGGTCACACTATCGATCGCGTATTTTTGTTCCTTGATCATCCTCAGCATCACGGCCAATAAGCTCGAGTCCATTCCCTGTCCTTCAGGTGTGGATGATCGCCAGCCTGAGGTTGGCCAATATAGTGCAGGTTCACGTGTTGTCACCGTCGCCTGAGTCGAGGCTCCTCGGGCACATCCCGCAGTGAGAAGAATCGCAATCCCGATAAGCAGACACCGTTTGACTCTGGTAGAATTCATCGCTCTCTCCCTCTTAACAACCTGTTTGGGATCATAACTACTCGACGAAAATAGCGAAACCTTGAGCGTTGTACCTCCTACATCAACTGCGCCAGCTATTCTATGTACCCTCTGCCGAAGCGAGTAGTTCATAGCCCCCTTAAGTGGTGAACAACAGCTGCTTTAACTCCAAAACCGCTGCGGACCGCGACTCACTGCGGATGATGAAGCACACTTAATTTACACGGCTTAAATACACAAACATGCAGAGGCCTCACCCACGGCACATAACCCGAACTCCGATTCTCGAAATCTTACTTTCATCCCTGCCAAATATGTTCTTCAATACTTATAAGTTCAAGCTTGAATGGCGTACTTTTGTGTGTATGGGGCGGATACTCCACGCAACTCCGCCCGTTGACCCTTTGCGCGCAATGAAATTGGCTAGATCTCAGACTCAGCAATTTGAGTCATCCAACGGGAAAATGTAAAATTCTTACCATCATATCCAGCGAGAGATCCCTAGATCGTCCTTGGAAGAGGTTCAATGACAACAGAAACAATCACACACGATGTCATCATTGTCGGAGCCGGCTTAGCGGGCAGCTGGGCAGCCATGGTTGCAGGCCAGGAGGGTGTCAAGGATATAGGCGTCCTTTCTAAGATCCATCCCTTGCGTTCTCACAGCGGCGCGGCGCAAGGCGGTATCGCTGCTGCACTCAATAATATTCGACCGGTCGCTGGGACCGGTCCGCGCGGTCCGTTAGAGCAAATACCCAGCGGAGATCCCGCCGTCGACAGCATTGATACGCATGCATTCGACACCATCAAGGGATCGGATTGGCTGGGCGATCAAGATGCAATCGAGGTTCTGGTGTCCGATGCCATCGACATCGTCTTTGAATACGAGCATATGGGCTGCGTTTTCAGCCGCACAGAGGATGGCCGCATCGCCCAGCGTCGCTTCGGCGGCCACAGCGTTCCACGCGCCTGTTATGCCGCCGACTGGACCGGCCACATGCTGCTGCAGACAATCCATGAACAAGCCCTGCGTCACGGCGTTCACTTTTACAGCGAATGGTATGTTCTGGATTTAATCATCGAAGATAACATCTGCCGCGGTGTGGTGGCGATGGATGTTCTGACTGGCGAAATCCATACCTTACGTGCGAAAGCAGTTATGTTTGGCACGGGCGGTTATGGGCGGGCGTATAAAGTTACAACGAACGCTCATGCCAACACCGGGGACGGCGTGGCGATGGCCTACAACGCAGGTGTACCGCTTATGGACATGGAGTTTGTACAGTTCCACCCTACGGGTCTTTACCGGCTTGGTATTCTGATGACCGAGGCTTGCCGAGGAGAGGGGGGCTACCTGACCAACAATAAAGGTGAGCGATTCATGGAACACTACGCTCCCGATAAGATGGAATTAGCCCCACGCGACCTTGTCTCTCGCTCTGAACAGATCGAGATCAATGAGGGGCGAGGGATCGGCCCGGATGGGCAGGGGATAAACCTGGACATGACCCATCTGGGACGTGAGAAGATCGAAGAACGCCTCCCTCAAGTACAGAAAATTGCCCTTAACTTCACGGGGGTGGACATCATCGAAAACCCCGTGCCCATTCAACCTACAGCGCACTATAGCATGGGCGGCATCCCCACCGACGTTCATGGCCAGGCTATTGCCGATGCCGAGGGGAATCCGGTTGTCGGCTTTTATGCCGCCGGCGAGTGTGCCTGTGTTAGCGTGCATGGCGCGAATCGTCTGGGTACGAACAGTTTGCTTGAAGCATCGGTCTTCGGCCGCAGAGCCGGCTTCGCCATCGCTGAATTCATCAAAGGCGGCGCGGAGCTCCATCCGCTCTCCGGTGATCCCGTAAAGCATAGCCGCCAACGAATTGAACGGCTAATGGACGATAGCATCGGCGATAAGCGGGAGTCGACAGCCGAAATCGGTCGAGAACTAAAGAATATGATGACCAACGACTGCGGCATCTTTCGTGATGCCAACGGTTTACAGCGCGTTTTAAATAAAGTAAAACAACTGCAAGAGCGTTTCCAAAATGCGCGCGTGATGGACAGGAGCCAACGCTTCAACACAGATATGCAGAACGCCTTGGAAACTGAAAATCTACTCACTTTCAGCGAGGTGATCATCTCCGGCGCGCTGGCCCGTACCGAGAGCCGGGGGGCACATTCCCGCACTGATTTTCCTAAGCGGGACGACGATAACTGGCTCAAGCATACGATTGCACATAAAAACGGCGATGAGTTACCGATCTTGAGCCACAAGGACGTAAACATCAATTGGGATAAGAATCCGCCTCAAGAACGCAAGTATTAGCCAATTGGATCGTTAGGAGCGCTCATCATCATGTCAGGCAATGGACACACCAAAACAGCAACTTTACGTATTGAACGCTTTAACCCCGACGTTGACGAGAAACCCGCATTTGAAGAGCTGCAGGTGGAACTGATACCCGGAAAGACCATCCTGGATGCCTTGCTCGAGATCAAAGAAGAGCAGGATGGCAGCCTCACCTTTCGGCGTTCTTGCCGCCATGGGATCTGCGGCAGCTGCACGATGAACATCAACGGCACGAACATGTTGGCCTGCGAATCAACGCTCACAGATCATGTAGATGAGGATGGGTTGGTGACGATCCGGCCTCTATCCTATGTGCCTGTCATCAAGGACCTGGTCACTGATCGCAGTAGCTTTTGGGAGCAATACCAACGAATTAAACCGTGGTTAATCCCCCCGGATGACATACCAGAGAAGGAAATCCGCATCAGCCCGGAGGAAGTCAGCTCGCTGAACAACGCGGAAAGATGCATCAATTGCGGTGCTTGCTACTCGGCTTGCCCGGTCATCAGCATTGACAAGGGTTTCGTCGGTCCACATGCTATGTTAAAAGCATTTTTACGGGTGTCAGACTCACGCGACAGCAATCACGATGTACATATGGCAGACATCGAAACCCTCTGGGACTGCACGACCTGCTATATGTGTGTGACACAGTGCCCTAAGGATTTAGAGCCTGGCCAAGTTGCAAAAACATTGCGCAGCTTGCTCGTTGAAGAGGGCAAAGTCCCGCGGACTCTTGGTGTTGCCTTGACCAGCACATTCCGCAACAAAAACCCATTCGAGATGGCGCACGCAGACCGCCTTGCATGGGCAGAGGACCTGCCTCTTCAGGATGGATTAGCAGATCCGGTTGATGCACTTTACTTTGTTTGCTGCTTAGCCTGCTACGACCCGCGGGCGCAGAAGATCGCCCAGGCGATGGTAACGGCGATGGAGGCGGCTGGGGTCAATCTCGGCACGCTGGGCAGTGAGGAGGTTTGCTGCGGAAGTGAGATGCAGCGCATCGGAGAGATGGGATTGTTTGAGATGATGGCCGAGGAATTGACGGAGTCGTTAAATAAATCCCAGACCCAGGAGATCATCACAGCCTCGCCACATTGTTTTGACGTCTACAACAATCACTATCCCGACCTCAACCTCAATGCAGAGCACTACACACAATATGTTGCCCGTTTGATCGCAGATGGGCAGCTTGAATTTAAGGGCGAGGTTAACAAGCGTGTCACCTATCACGATCCCTGCTACCTGGGCATCCAAAACAACGTCTTCGACGAACCGCGAGCCATTCTCCAGAACATACCAGGCGTCGAGTTGATCGAGATGAAGCGCAGCCGCAAGCAAAGCCTATGCTGCGGTGGTGGCGGTGGTCGAATGTGGTTTGAGGGGCATGCCTCGGGGGCTCACCTGTCCCATGAGCGAGTGCGTGAGGCGGTCAGCACAGGAGCGCAGATCCTGGCAACAGCCTGTCCCTTCTGCCTTAACATGCTCGACGATGCCGTTAAGACGCTTGCTCTGGACGATCAAATCGAAGTCAAAGACATCATGGAGTTGGTGGTTGAGGCCATCGAGCCATAACTGCACAATAAAATGGATGATTAAGGGGCTTCCCATAAAGTAGCTATGGACAAGTCCATCATTTATAAAATTAGGGGCCGACCCATGGGTCGGCCCGTTCCATATTTATATAAGCAATGTTTACCAGATAAGGGGCACGGCGGCGCCGTGCCCCTGCGCATAAGTCAACTCAACTATAGGTGCTAACCTTTATGCCCTGCCCCTATGCTTTCCTACTCTCGAATCATGGTTTCAATCGATTGGAGATGTGTATTCCAGGATTCGGATTTCCTTCTAGGGGGCAGCATCCCCGATGACAATCACGCGGCCCGCACCTCCGGGGATGTAATCCTCGCCGTAGGCTTCACCTATTTGGGCAATCTGTTCTTCGCCAGTGCAGTGAGTCGGTGTGACCTGCTTAACGCCCATCCTGCGGAAATCGGCGATGATCGTATCAATGTAACTTGAGTTGTAACCACCAAGATGGAAACCGCCGATCACAAGGGCGATCTCACCATCCACAATCTCGCTCGCCTCCTGTACCATCCTCACGATCCCCGGATGCGCGCAGCCCGTGATGACGACGATGCCTTCGGAGGTCTCCACTACCAGCCCTTGCTCAGGCACGGACCCGCTGAGCTCGCCCGTGGAAAATATCCCCGGGATGATTTCCACAGGATCCGAGACCTCGATGATCGTGTACTGTTCACGCTGATCCTGGGTGACCGAGCCGGCCATCGCTGCAGGGATATAAATATCAGGTCGAATTCCTGTCATAAGCAGATCCTTCAATCCACCTGTATGATCCCCATGCTCGTGTGAGAGCACGACAACTTCAATCACCTCCGGGTTGACTCCCAGCACTTCCATATTCCCCAACAAGGACGGCCCATCCAGTCCCGTGTCGAAAAGGACTGTATGGCCCATATATTCGACCAGAGCCGAGAAACCCCACTCGACAGTCAGCCGAGGATCTTCGGTTGTGTTGTCGTACAGGATTGTCAGACGCACGCTAGTGCCCGGGATCTCCGTTGGTTGGGGTGTTTGTGTGGGGGTAGCTTTCGTGGGTGGTGGCGACGTGGTCGGCGATGGCTCAGTGGCAGCACATGCGCTAGATAGCATTAGGATCATAGTCAAGTTGACCATCATGGGATTTAAAATCTTCATTATTTCGCATCCCTTCAAGGTAAGCGGGTCCGGATAAATTCATACAGTGTGGATGCATATCGGACAAGGCATCATCCTTTTCTCTACTTGCTTTACTCTCAAAATTGCTCAGGGTTCAAATCGATCTCTGACTCGACATAATAATCGGCGGGCCTGCATTAAATACTCTGCAGGCCCGTAATAAGGTCTCCTGTTGTTTTTTATTCCCGTCTTGCAGGAATGCGCGTAAAGCTGAAAGAAACGACAACTTGTGTGTTAAAACACCTAATTCGTCTTACGCCCTTGCCACATCTTATAACCAAAATAAAATACGATGCATAACACACCTACGGTACCCCATATTGGCAGTCCTGCGCGTAAAGCCAAAAGCCAATTCCGGTTTGTGAATAGACCAATGTAGAGCGTGATCGCTGCCCACACAATGATAAAAGTTCCAAACAGCCAAAAGCGCATCAGGTTGAGCAACTTGGTTTTATCTTCGGACATCTCTATGCTCCTTTACATATTCTTACACGATCCTGAGGACCTACGTATCAATCTATTAAACCCGGAACACTGAAGTTCGTTGTGCCCCCACCTACTAATGCAAGTTCAGTGCCAGTAGGATAATCATCCATTGGTGACTTCGGTTCCTCCGTTCGCTCTGGGACTCATCCACAGCGAGGATAGGAATACACTTTGAAGGTCTAGGGGCGGGAGAAATCTATTGGGCTATCTAAACTCGCTTGATAGTTCATCAAGCCGAGCCATGTCCGCATCCGATAACCTGAACTTCATTGATCCCGCACTCTCCTCTGCTTGATGGACCTTTGATGCCCCCGGGATGGCGACGACGGTTTCCCCATGAAAGTTGATCA
>Ga0315550_1000480_pt1 | contig 24655 bp, 33 predicted proteins | sample SalMarSW160190MG_2_FD_203100 | JGI IMG/M metagenome (GOLD analysis project Ga0315550, IMG submission 203100) | Salt marsh sediment microbial communities from the Plum Island Ecosystem LTER, Massachusetts, United States - Salt Marsh Sediment SW1601-90 ... | reverse complement strand
GGCATCGACGGTATAATGTGGTATCTGACTGGTTCTGTCGATGCCAGACAAAAGGAAAAAAATCGTTGCCTGTTTCTCTTGCTATACCGGCAAACATTCCCACACCGGATAAACGTCCTTGCAACTCAGCAGCTACGCGCCGCATATTAAACGATCCTCCCTCACCCTGTATACGGGCATGAATATCATCTGAAGCCTGACGTGTGAGGATATTGACTACTCCGCCAAGTGCGTTCCCGCCATACAATGCGGAAGAACCGCCATATGAAATCTCTATACGATCAACTGCATCAAGCGGCAATAGACTTAAATCCATAGAACCGTATTGCGCATCATTAATCGGGACACCATGGAACAGCAACAATACATTCTCTGTCGATAATCCGCGGAATGTAACATTTTTTGTTCCCCCGGCTGCACCATAATCCTTAATGCTCACACTGTTAACATTTCGAAGCACATCTGCAACCGTTTTCCCGTCAATTCCCTGAATTGATTCAGCTGAAATAACTTGAACCGGCGACGGCGTATCAGCAAACGAAACAGCTGATCTCGTAGCCGTTACCACAACATCGTCAACATGATATATGCGGGTAGAATCATCTCCCGCATCAGACGACATGCTATAGGATAGAGCAACTGGAATTATACAGAGCAGAATTTTGATTCGTTGTTTCATTGGTACATCCTCCTTTGAATGATTGTGAATAAAAAAGCCCCAACCTTCATTAAAGATTGGGGCTTCACACTCATCAAATAAGACGTGCGTGAATCACCTTCCCTCGAAGGTCTATGAGGCAAGCAGTTCTGGCAGGTCTCCTGGCTCTTCCGATCTTCAATTCGTCTTCCCATCCTGCCTGTGGCAGAACAGTGACTTTCTCACTTGAAGATATAATTCTGTATAATTAGAATCGGAATTACAGTTGCGGGGCAGCTTTCGAATTATCTTGATAACAACAAGACTTACGAAATTCCCTTTTCACCCCGATGCACGCCTGCATCGGGACACCAGAACCGATATTGAAAGAACATTGATAATAATATTAACTTAGAAAAAAAATCCACAGAAAACAATAATTATAAAAATCGACAGCTTAAAACGGCAAGTCGTCAACCTTATCCGGTCCCGAATCTTCTGCCGACTGCTGTGATGAAGCTGTTGTGCCGGCTGATGGACCATTCATTTGGCTGCTGCCTTTAGAGTCCAACATCAACATCTGATCGACAACGATTTCTGTTATATCCCTCTTCATGCCGTTTTTATCATCATAACTGCGATATTGAATTCGCCCTTCGATATATACTTTACTGCCTTTTTTTAAATATTCACCAATAATTTCAGCTAGTTTTCTCCATGCAACAAGCTTATGCCATTGAGTTTTTTCCTGGACATTACCATCCTGGTCCTTCCAGGACTCGCTGGTTGCCATCGAAAATGAGACAACTGCCACACCGCTGCTGGTGTACCGTAACTCAGGGTCCTGTCCAAGGTTTCCGATGAGAATAACTTTATTAATACTTCTTGATGCCATAATGAACTCCCTTATATGAATGCGTAGCGGAATTTAAACTTATTCTTAACAAAATTATGATAATTAGCAACGAATGTCAAGAAATGAATCGGATAAACTAATTATCTATTTTAAAGACGTGAATTTTTTTTGATGAAAGAATATAAAGCTGATTTCTGATACATGCAATATCTTGAATTCTGTCGATAGGATCACCGGTGATGAGATGACTAAGCGGAATAGTATTCTGAACGATTCCATCTTGCGAGAACCATAATAGCGTATCACTCGATGCGATAAGAAATCCATTTTTCAGCAGTGCGAATCCGGAAAGAGCCGTCACGATATCGTCTCCAATACTGCTGAGGTAATTCCCAAAATAGTCGAATACGGCGATCCGCGACCGCTCTCCAATAAAAATCCGCGATGTTGTAACGGCGAGCCGGACCGGATTCTGAAGCTTTCCTTTTCCGGCTTCGATATCGCCAAATGACCGCTCGAAGTATTGCTGCGGATTAAACTTCAGAACCCGCAAATTCTCACCGTCCAATATAAACAGGTCTCCAAGTTCTGACAGAGCAACATCAAGAGGATAACCGAAACGCATCGCGGTTCGGCCAGAAGTATCCCGTGTGGAAAACGAAGAAATAAAATTTAGATTCCGATCAAATCGCTGGATGCGGTGATTGCCGTAATCAGATACATAGACATTAATACCATCAGTTGCTATACCTGTCGGCCCATCAAAAGATCCGGCTGACCATCCAAATCCTCCAATGCTCTTCGGTGTTTGCGTGATGTCCGAAAAGTAAAATATTTTATTCTTATCAGCATCAAGAACATAAATAGCGCCTTGTTTCCCTGCGAAAATATGCGTTGCTCGTTCGAATGAACCGACAGAAAATATCTCAACCGGTATAGAATCTATCGGTTGGGCGCAAATTGATGCAGTCCAGGCACATAGAAAGAGTATTAATGCAGTTTTTATTCTCATTCTAAATCTTGAATTTCAATTCGTTTCACGTAATAAACAATCAAATGTTCGCTAAAGCCAGTACAGCCGGCAAATATCAATTATACACTGCTTCTCTTCTACTGAGGAGTTGTTGAACCGCCTCCACCCGTTCCCCCGCTTGATGAGTGAGAATCGAACGACTTGTATATTATATAGATAATACCTAAAACCACAGCGACTATAATTGCAGGATGAAGCCATGATGAATCTTGATCAAGCTCTTGAGTCGATAGCGTCTTTATTTGTTCAGGAATTGAAATACTGCGGTAAGAATCGATATCTCCTGAATGGTTGAATACCCTGTCAAATAAAACATCAGCATCAGCTGTCTGAACAATACGTATTCGCGCGGCGAATTGATCTTCGCGTTTGGTAATATCTATACGCATTACTTTTGGAACTTCTAGTGCTTTTCCTGCGTCCGCTAAACACAAGGCATAATTACAACCCGAGATATTTAAGAATTTTTTAGCTTTCAAAAGTGAATCAATTTCGATTTCCGGCTGAATATCGAAACGTGCTGTGTTTTGAAGAGCAGTTCTAAATTCCTGTGTCAGCTTTATTAACTCTTCCTGCGGAATATCATTTGAAGCAATTGGTAAAACTGCAATTCGCTCTTGATTTACTGACTGCTGCCGGGGAAATTCATAGGACTGAGCAATGCTGAATATAAAAAAAATGCCGGCAATGAGTACTATAAATATTCTAGAGCGTACAATCTTTGTCATTTTACCTGAAAGTAGTTATTAATTATCCGAGATAAGTTAAGCAAGAAACAACAAGGTGTCAATCGCAATGTATAAAAGCTATATAAACAATTTCCTTATGTCTCGTACGGGGCTGAAAAAATGATGCTCATTAGAGAAGTTAATTGCGTGAGTATAATTCTGATTCTCTATATAAGCAAAGACCCCGAAGCGATGTCCTCCGGGATCTTTGGATTCATCCTAATTATATACGCTTACCATAACTCATTGACTGTTGAAGCATCATCAACAGGAGTATTAGGATTTACTTTTTGTTCCACATCAGGATAGAGCCAGCGTAAAGGTATACCGGTCCGATATAATGGACGGCCATCAGTCTTATGAACACGTCTCATATCGTGATAAGCCTGGCCTTCGAGTAATAGCTGCATATATTTCTGATTCAGTATCTCCGTAACACATGCAGTGGCATCAGTCGTTGCTGCACCTGATAAACCTGTAAGCCCGGCAGCCGTTCTGATTACATCGATATCCGCGACAGCGGCAGCAGCGCCGCTTGTTCTTGCCGCTGCTTCTGCACGTATGAGAACGGTTTCCTCATAAGAGATAAGCGGGAACGGAGCATCTACCGGTGCGTAACTATTCAGTCCCGCAGCATTATCTGCAACGAGTTCATCTCCCGTTCCGCCTAAATCACCATAGATATCAAATCCGACGACAGTTGTTGCTGATCCACCCGGCGTAAAAAATGTATTTAATCGCGTATCACCTGCTTCAATTTTCAGCATATCGACAAGATATTTATTCGCCCTGATCGGATTACCTACCTCCGTATTTACCCAATGGCTCCACGGAGAGTATTCGAGTACATTAGTCGACCAATACGCCATTACAGTATTTGCTGATGCTGTAATACCTGCCTGTGCATTGGTCAATGCATTTGCATAATCCAAAGTGTGCAGGGAATATCTTGCTTTTAATGAATAACATGCAGCCACCCAGCTTGCTTGATCGCCGTCGAAATTCAGATCTTTCTCATCACCACCATCAGCTTGTGTCGGTGTTCCAGCATTAAAGCTGGTGATTGCTTCATCGAGCAGGATTTGAACTCTCGCATATGCCGCAGTTTGAGACACAAATGCCGGTTCAGTGACTTTTGTGTCAATCGGTATCGAGCCATATAATGCCGCAAGTTCACCAAGCGCTAATGCTTTGTAGAACTTTGCCATTCCAACATAAAGATTCAGCTGCGGGCCGGGAAGTCCGGCTTCGCCTGCATTATCAATGACATCATTACTCAGCTTTACGACATCGTATGCCATTTGCCAAATATAGCTATTCGGTGAATCCTGGCCGCGATCCATGATATAAGTATTCCAGAAATTCGGCTGCGGACGGCCAAGACCGGATGGAGCACACATCTGCCGCGTCCAAATACTCAAGATTCTTGAACGATCGCCGGCGTACCAATCTCCAACAATGGATTGAATCCCGATAACCAGTAATTGCTGGCCATCGTAGGTTTTAATATCGACCTCTCTAACATTATTCGGGTCATTATTGAGAACAGATAAATCTTTATCACATCCTGATAGAAATGTTACTAAGAACACTGCAACCAGGAGCACTAACACATATGACATATTTTTCGTTTTCATGTGCATTCTCCCGGATTAATAGTTGATTGAAATATCAAATTTGAATGATCGGATCTGAGGCAAAGTGAAGTAATCCACTCCGCGCCCTTCCGAATTAGCAAATGTATTTACTTCCGGATCATATCCTGTATAGTCCGTCCAGGTCTTCAAGTTGCGGCCTGCGAACGTAAACAAAATAGACTCAAGGCCGAATATCGGATTACGCCATCGATAGGAAACGGACACTTCTCTCAATTTTACAAACGAGCCGTCTTCAATAAACGGTTCATTGAAATAGAATCCGTTGGCGTAATATCGATAGAGCATCGATTTTCTTAATTGCTCACCAGGTGCATACGTGCGGCCATCCCACCCTGAAATGTCAGTGGTTCCAGCATTAGTAACAGGTTGACCGGCATCATTAAACCATAGATCATCCCGGTCCTTTGTATCGGCAGATGTGCCAAAGTTATACAATGCACCTTTTGTACCATTCCAGACTTTCTGGCCTTGTGTAATATCGACCAGCACCGAAGCTGTCAAATCGCCATTTAGGAATGCAAAGTCGTTACGTATTGATCCAGTCCAATCAGGATCTGCATTTCCGAATTCAACCAATTCGTCACTATACAATGGAGCACCTTTAATGGCTTCTCCTAAGAAATTATCTTCTCTACCGGCAACTGCGGGATCAGAGTAGATTATATTACCGCTTGCATCATGCTGGTATCCTGCGCCAAGCCATGTACCTAACGGTTTTCCAATTTTTGCTACGTTATAGAGTCCGGCAAATGCGCCTGGAATCGTTACATAGGAATCCTCAAATCCTCTGAGTTCCGTAACTTCATTCTCATTCTGCGCGTAATTTGCGATAAGTGTCCAGCTGAAATCCTCGCTCCGGATCGGATTCACTTCAACTTTCAGTTCGAATCCTTTATTCCACATAGCACCGCCATTTGCATATTGGGTAGTAAATCCGGTGGAAGCCGGTGTGTTTACGTACAATAGCAGATCTGTAACATCCTGTTTATAATAATTAAACTCGATATTAAGCCTATGATCGAGCATTGTCAAATCAATACCTGCTTCAATTTCTTCAGTTTGTTCCGGTTTTATATCCTCAGAACCGGAAGAAGTGGCATTGATAATTCCAAGATTCCCTAACCTGCCGGCACTTGTTCCACGATCCCATGGATCATAATAACCGGCTGTTTGATAAACTGTATTGGTGGCATAAACATCAGGAATGCGTCCTGCAATGCCCCAAGCACCTCTTAATTTAAGTTCATCAACAATCCCTTTTAGATCCTGCATAAAGGATTCTTCCGATAACCGGTAAGCAACTGAAACCTTGGGGTAGTAATATGCTAATTTTGTCGATCCGAACGTTGAACCTGCATCGCGTCGAACAGCACCTGTTAGCGTCAAACGATCCCATGCTGTAATAATTGCCTGTCCGTAGTATGAGTAAATTCTTTCTTCAAGTCTCTCCGAATAAGCATCTCTATCTACACCCGCATCAAGTTCATCATAGAAAGGAAGTGTGGTTATACTGGAAGCATAAGTATAGTTACGGGTATGGAACCATAATTGCTGACCTGCTGTGAACGTTGCAAGGAAATCATCAGCAAATATAAATTTTCCTGTCCACATAATATCTGTATTTATCACATCATTTGAATAACGGTTGTGATCAATTTCTCCTGCTCTACCGGGTACTGCCGCTGCACCAACAGCATAGCGGAGATTATTGAATTGATTATAATGATCCCATCCAACACTTCCGCTTAGCTTCATACCCTCTATAAAATCATAATCAAATCCTGTTGTATGAAGTACACGGATTAGTTCAGTTTTATATGTATTGTATTCTGTTGTCCAGAAGGGATTGTCATAACTGGCAAATCTTCGCTGAGTAACTCCATCAGCTTCCAGATAAATGCTGTTATCAAATTCCGGGGGTGTACGTAAACCGCCTAACAAAATACCGGATGTATTGCTTCCATCCTGAGGCAGGTTAATTACTTCATTAATAATATTCGTATTACTTCTAATTCCAAAATTTGAGAACAAAGAAGCTGTAATATTTGCACGGAGATTTTCACGAGTATAATCAGACTTCCTTACTACACCTGCTTGATTTGTCAGGCCTCCTGATACCAGATATTTCAAAGCAGGCGTACCACTCGAAACGGAAATATTCTGTTCTAAAGTATGCGCACTTTGAAAAACATCCATCGAGTGATCATATGTCTTTGTACCGGCAGGCAATAGTGGACCGTAAGAAGTAGATGATCCAGGAGCACCTGGTGTATAGGGTGTTGTCTGACCGTATATTGTTTGCAGATCAATACCATTCGGCACTTCATCGATAGAATACGAACTTGAATATGTAATATTTGCTAATTTACCTGCTACGGTTTGTTTGCCGGATTTGGTGGTAATCAATATAACACCATTAGCAGCACGGGCACCGTAAATAGCAGCAGCAGAAGCACCTTTTAGTACTTCAATAGATTCGATGTCACCGGGGGGGATGTCGCTGGCTCTATTTCCGTTCTGAATAACTCCAGCACCATCGTATATGAATGTGTTGTCAATAGGAATTCCATCAACTACATATAACGGTTCCGAACTGCCGTTTATGGTCCGTCGTCCTCGCAGTGTGATGTAGGTTCCCGTTCCAGGCGTCCCTGTACTTTTCGAGACTGTCATACCGGCGACCTTCCCAACTAATGCATCAAGTGCAGAAGTAACCGGAATATTAGCAATTTCTTCACTACTAACCTTAGCAATTGAATTGCCGAGCTGTTCTCTCGGAATTGCGCCTGACAAACCCGTAATTACAACTTCATCGGTTTTAAGAACATCCTGTTGTAATAAGAAATTAGCTTCAATGGTTTGGCCGGGTGTTATTTCAATATTTTGCTTTATTGTAAGAAATCCAATAAAACGTGCTACTAACGTATATTTACCTGATGGGATATCTTTAATCACAAAGGCTCCATCAAAATCCGTTGCAGAACCTCTCATCGTGCCCTGTAGCACTATATTTGCACCAATTAGAGGTTCATTTGTTGAAGCATTGAGGACTGTACCACGTACATCTCCTGTCTGTGCCTGTGCAATAACTATTGTACCTGCCAATAGCATGCAAAGAAGCAAGACCAGAAATCTCCTCAAAAAAACATTAGAGACTCCGTTCATATCTCCTCCTTCATTAGGGATGTTTAAAGTAAGTTAGTTAATAGATACAATTTTGCGCAACAAACCTGCCATGCCAAAATGTTCCGATAATGAGGTTTATTGCAAGGTGTGAAAAATACATTGATAAAAATTGAGATGTCCTTGTAATGCCTATCTTTACAAGGAATCGCGTCACCTCCTTCTTGAGTATGTGCGACTTTTTTATTTGCAGGAATATATATCTTGTTGCCCTGTTTGTCAAGTCCTTTTTTTAGAGAATATTCGATGCTTTTTAAAGGAATAACGAAGAAAAACTTAAGGTGATGGATTATATGAATTTATTTCTTCCCAGGGATAACACATGGAAACATAAAAAAACGACCCCGAGTATGCATACTCAAGGTCGTTAAGATATGAAATGCAGCAAAAGTCTAAACAGCTTCTTTTTTCTTCTTTGGTGATGTCTGAAGATGGAAGTCGATATATTTAAGCAGTTCTGACCTTCCTTCACCGTTTATTATGGAAAACGGCACGATACCGCGGCAGCATCCTTCAGTCAATTGGCTATGAAAATGATCTTTATATAGTTCGATTTGCTTTCCTAACTTACTAAATGGAAGCTTATCCGATTTTGTGAGAACAAGAAGATAGGGAACTTCGTAGTATTCCAGCCAATCCATCATCATTAGATCGAGCGGCGTTGGTTCTTGACGCGAATCGATGAGCTGCATCGCCAGGGCAACCGATTGTCCGCGCTTCAGGAAGTCTTCAATCAACTTCTTCCATCCTGCGCGCATTTGTTCCGGTACTTTTGCATAACCGTACCCGGGCAAATCAACAAAATAAAATAAATTATTAATGATATAATAGTTGATTTCGCGTGTCTTTCCAGGCACGGTACTGGTACGTGCGAGATTCTTCTTGTTGCACATCTTGTTTAACAATGATGATTTGCCGACATTTGATCGGCCGATGTACACAATCTCACTTAATTCGTTTTTGGGAAGTTGTCTAAGATCAACAACACCCTGTAAAAATTCTGCTGATGCAATTTTAAGCATATATTTCTTTCTCCCACGCTGATAGAAGCAAGAAAGGATAGCCCATCCGCTATCCTTTCTTGTTCCACTTTCTTACGCCCCCGCGGTTTGGGGTGCCCCTTCATTTGTTTCAGCATCGTTTGATGCTGTTTTCTTTTCAGCAGGTTCCAAAGCCGCTGCTGTATTCTTAATCTTCTTTGTTTTCACTGCGCCTTTCTTTCGAGGAGTAGATTTTTTTGCTGCTTTCGCTGCCGCCTTATCTTGACCTACATTGAAATCGACAAGTTCCAATACCGCAAGCTCGGCCCCGTCGCCTAACCGCCTGCCGAGTTTTACTACTCGTGTATAGCCGCCGGGACGCGTTGCAACTTTCGGTGCGATATCTTTGAACAGACTCGATACCGCTTCCCTGCTGCGAAGAGCTGCAAATACCTCACGCCGTGCTGCAATATTTTTCTTATCAGGTGCGGTTTCATTCGCAACTGAATTTTTTGCACGAGTAATAATCTTCTCAACGAACATTCGCGTTTCTTTTGCTTTTGCAACTGTCGTTTTGATTTTCTTATGTACAATCAATGCGGCACATAATGACGCCAGTGTTGCTTTACGGTGACTTGCTGTCCGATTGAGTTTTCGTCCTGAGTTCTGATGACGCATACTTCATATTCCTTCTACGACTTAGTCGTTACCTTCTTTCAAATACTTGTCTACATCCATTCCAAAAGTTAATCCATGCTGCTCAACGATTTCAGAAAGCTCCGCAAGTGATTTGCGTCCGAAATTGCGGAACTTCAACAATTCGGATTCACTTCTGTGCACGAGATCTGCCAGGGTTTTGATATTAGCAGAACGCAGGCAGTTATGAGAACGCACCGATAATTCCAATTCATCGACAGATAACCGAAGAATCTTGCGCACTCTGCCTATTTCTGCTTCTTGTTCCGTCTCTGCTTTTTCTGCTTCCGGTTCTACACCAAAATTGATGAAAAGCTGCAAGTGATCACTTAAAATCCTTGCGGCATACGTAACTGCTTCTTCCGGAGTAATCGAACCATCAGTCTCGATATCAAGAACAAGTTTTTCGAAGTCCGTCTGCCCGCCGACACGCGTGGGCTCAACTGTATAATGCACATTGATAATCGGAGTAAAGATCGAATCGATAGCTATCGTTCCTAACGGCTGATCTGATGATTTATTTTCTTCTGCCGGAATATACCCCTTGCCGCGTCCAAGACGTAGTTCGATTTCAAAGTCCGCATCTTTATTAAGCGTGGCAAGATGATGTTCCGGATTCAGAATTTCGACTTCTGTCGAAGCACTTTGTATATCTCCGGCTTTTAATTTCCCGGGACCTTTTACGTGCAGTGTCACTTTTGACACCTTCTTATTGATCGGCTTAATGCGAACCTGTTTCAGGTTCAAGACAAAATCTGCAACATCCTCCACCATCCCTTTAATCGTAGAAAACTCATGGTGAATTCCTTCAATACGAATTGCAGTGATTGCCGTACCAGGCAACGACGACAGTAATACACGGCGCATTGAATTTCCCATCGTCACTCCAAATCCTCTTTCTAAAGGTTGAAGTGTAAATTTTCCTGTTGTAGAGGAATATGTCGACTGTTCCAGTTCGACTCTTTCAGGTATTTGAAGAGTACTCATAATGTTCCTTTTCCTCAGTTCATCGAGGCGGATAATAGTTTTTAACTCATAGTTCGATTACTTCGAATACAATTCAACAATTAGTTGTTCATTTGCATTCAATGGAATATCTGCTCTTTCCGGAATGTTCAGAAACGTGCCGGTCATTGTTGCTTTATCGATGTTGAGCCAGGGCAGCATAGAAGTGTCCTTTACACGTTTCATTGCATCATGTATCAATGCAAGTTTCTTCGCATGCTCCCGCACCTGTATGATATCACCCGGATTCACAAGGAATGACGGAACATCGACAATTTTATTATTGACAACAAAGTGCCTGTGAACTACCAACTGTCTTGCTGATTTACGTGATGGTGCAAAACCTAACCGATAGATTACATTATCAAGCCGGCGTTCAAGCAATTTCACCAGTGCATCACCGGTGCGACCGGATTGTTGTGACGCGTGATGGAAATAATTTCGGAATTGTGCTTCCAGAATTCCGTACATTCGACGGACTTTCTGCTTTTCACGTAACTGCACGCCATACTCGGAAATTCGCGATCGCCGGGATTGCCCATGCTGACCCGGCGCATAGTTCCTCTTCTCCAATGGGCATTTTTCCATCAGACATTTCGTTCCTTTAAGGAACAGCTTTTGCTTTTCTCGACGGCACTGTTTACAACTGGCATCAATATATCTTGCCATAATTCTCCTAATTCATTTTATGATTTCGTGATTTTGTGATTGATCCATCACCCAATCATTTAATCAGCTAATCGCATATTTATTATACTCTCCGACGCTTTGGCGGACGGCATCCGTTATGCGGAATCGGTGTAATATCCCGAATCAACATGACTTCAAGTCCTGCTGTCTGCAGTGATCGAACTGCTGCTTCACGTCCGCCACCCGGTCCTTTTATAAAAACTTCCACACGACGAAGGCCGAGACTGTAAGCTTCCTTCGCAGCCGCTTCTGCGGCAACCTGTGCAGCAAATGGAGTGCTCTTGCGTGATCCTTTAAATCCGTTTTTGCCGGCTGTTGACCATGCAATTGCATTACCATACGTATCAGTCAATGTTACGATAGTATTATTGAAGGTCGCCTTAATAAACGCCTTCCCGTTAGCATCAACGTGAACTTTCTTTTTCTTTTTTGTTACCGGTGCTGTTTGTTTTGCCAATGCAATCTTCCTTCTAAAAGATTTTCAACTGATCGATTACTTCTTCTCCAGTGCCTTCTTCTTGCCGGCGACTGTCTTTCTCTTGCCCTTGCGTGTACGCGAGTTGGTACGAGTTCTCTGTCCACGAACAGGCAGTCCTTTGCGATGGCGCAAACCGCGGTAACAACCGATATCCATCAATCGTTTTGTGTTGAGTTGATACTCGCTCCTCAACGCACCTTCCACCTTATAGTCCGATTGAATAATGGAACGAATCGCCGCCACCTCTTCATCGTTCAAATCGCCGACCCGCTTTCCGCGATCAACCTTTGCTTTATCAAGAATCTCCAGCGCAGCAGAGCGGCCGATACCATAAATATATGTAAGACCGATTTCTGAGCGTTTGTTTTTAGGTAAATCAACTCCCGCAATACGAGCCACTTTGTTACTCCTTGTCTATCCTTGCCGCTGTTTATGTTTTGGATTTTTACAAATTACCCGGATAGTGCCTTTACGCCGAATAATCTTGCAGTGTTCACATAATTTCTTTACCGACGATCGAACCTTCATAAGGTTTTCCTCTTTTAAAATTTTTTCATTTCGAAATTCGAATTTTCAATTTCGACATTTATTTGTATCGATACGTAATACGGCCTTTTGATAAATCATACGGCGAAATTTCAACGGTTACTCTATCTCCGACAAGAATTTTAATATAATGCATCCGCATTTTTCCGGAAATATGTGCAAAGATTTCTACGCCGTTATCGAGCTTTACACGAAACGTCGCATTCGGCAGCGTTTCGGTAATTACTCCGTCAACTTTGATAGGTCCTTGCTTCGCCATTCGTTTTTATGACAAGGTAAGTATCTCTGCCTTGCCGTTTACAATTGCTATCGTATGTTCAAAATGTGCCGATGATTTTCCATCGGCTGTCAAAACGGTCCAACCATCCGTTGCTACTTTTACCCGCCATGTTCCCGCATTGACCATAGGTTCAATAGCGAGCGTCATTCCGTCTTTTAATATTGCACCTGTTCCCGGTTCTCCAAAATTCGGAACAGACGGCTCTTCATGCAACTTTCTTCCAACACCGTGTCCGACTAAATCACGGACAACTGAAAATCCATTTGCCTCTACATGCTGTTGAACCGCGTTCGAAATATCATGCACTCTCTTGCCGGCAACCGCTTGCTCAATTCCTTTAACAAGCGATTCCTGCGTAACGCGCATCAGTCTTTGTTTCTCTACCGATACTTCTCCGACTGCAAATGAACACGCACCATCTCCATAAAATCCGTTTTTCTTAACGCCGACATCAATGGATAAAAGATCTCCGTCTTTTAATACCCGCTTGCCCGGGATACCATGCACAACTTCTGCATCTATCGACGTGCAAAGCGTCGCCGGAAATAAATTCCTTTTATCCCAGCCATATCCTTTAAACGCCGGCTCACCGCCCGTCGAGCGGATAAAATCTTCTGCCACTTTGTCAAGCTCAAGTGTAGTTTTACCAGGTTGAACCTGGCCACCCACTATTTTGAGCACATCGGCAACGATTCGGCTGCTTTCACGAATAAACTCAATTTCTTCGATCGATTTCAGTGGAATCATTGCAGATAACGAGGCTTACCGCCTGCCTCTTAACTTACCACTCTTCATAAATCCATCATAATGACGCATCAATAAATGCGATTCAACTTGCTGCAATGTATCCAGTGCAACACCTACCACAATAAGCAGACTTGTTCCGCCAAAGAACGATGCAAAGCCCGGCGTCACACCTAATTTAATCATTAACGTCGGGAGAATAGCAACTGCCGCCAGCGCAATCGAACCCGGAAGCGTAATCTTTGTTAAAATATTATCGACAAATTCTGCCGTATGAGTACCGGGACGAATACCGGGGATAAATCCGCCCTGCTTCTTCATATTGTCTGCCACATCTTTCGGATTAAAAGCAATAGCAGTGTAGAAATAAGTGAAGAATATAATCATCAACGCATAGACAATGGAATAAGTCCATGAAGTATAACCGAACCAATTAATGGAAAACTCATTCATGAACTCGTTCTCAGGAAAAAACGAGAAAACAATCTGCGGAACAAACATGATCGCCTGCGCAAAGATAATCGGCATAACACCGGCTGTGTTTACACGCAGCGGGATGTATTGCGTCACACCGCCGTAGACTTTTCTTCCTACAACCCGTTTTGCATATTGCACCGGAATACGTCGAGTACCTTGTGTAATAAGAACAACACCCGCAACTATGAAACCCATAAGAACGAATATCACCAACTCGACGATGAGATTTCGTGTACCGCCTGCTACAAGCTGGTATTCATTTAATATCGCATCCGGAAAACGCGCTATGATACCAATAAATATAATTAAAGATATACCGTTGCCGATACCGCGCTCGGTGATCTGTTCGCCCAGCCACATCATAAAAATAGTACCGGTAGTAAGAATAATCATAGTACTTACATAAAATCCGGCGCCGCGTACTCCCACCGGTACAATAGGATTTCCGCCCGGCGCAACACTCATGAGTTTCGCCACAACGCCTGTTGCCTGCATAAGAGATATTGCGACAGTACCATAACGAGTATATTGTGTAATCTTCTTTCGTCCCTCTTCGCCTTCTCTTTGCAGCTTGGCAAAGTACGGAACCACTGCGCCGAGCAATTGGATGACAATAGATGCACTGATATACGGCATAATACCGAGCGCAAAGATTGCAGCATTACTGAAGGCGCCTCCGACAAAAAGATCATACAATCCAAAAAGCGTATTTTCGGATGATTTCCGAATGGTATCCGCTAAAAGAACTGCATCAACGCCAGGCACTGTTATATGAGAACCTATACGTACAATAATCAGCAATAGTGTTGTAAACAACAATCTATCGCGCAATTCCTGAATTTTAAAAATATTCGTAAAAGTTTCAGTCAGCTTACTCATGAGTTCGCAGTTGTCTTTTTAAGAACAGTTGTTTTTCCTCCGGCGGCTTCGATCTTCGAAATCGCCGATTTACTAAATGCATGTGCAGTGACATCTAATTTTGCTTTTATCTCACCATTGCCAAGAATTTTTATTGGTACATTTTTCTTGGCAGTTGTGCCGATTTTGAAAAGAATCTCCGGTGTTACAACACCGTTAGTGACTTTCTTTTTTTCCGCAAGTATGCCGAGTGTTGCAATATTCACAATTTGCATTTCTACACGATTACGCGGTGTGAAACCAAATTTCGGTACACGCCGCGTTAACGGCATTTGTCCGCCTTCAAACCACAACTTAAATTTATGGCCTGAACGGGATTTAGCACCTTTATGGCCTTTGGTCGCCGTTCCACCATGCCCTGAACCCTGACCGCGGCCGATTCGCTTTGTTTTTCTCCTCGAACCTTTCGCAGGCGTTAAATTACTGAGTACGTCTTTCGCCATTACGATACCTCTTCTACTTTAACTAGATGCCGTACTCGGTTAATCATGCCGCGAATCTGCGGGGTGTCCTTTTTGATAACAAAGTAATTCGGCCTGCCGAGTCCCAAAGCTTTGATAGTAAGCTTGGCAACTTCCAGATGGTCAACAATACTTTTGACCTGTGTAATTTTTATTTTCTTCGGTTCCGACATATTACATCTTCATTAAAAATTATTGAAACAGTTCTTGAAATGTTATTCCGCGGCGTTCGGCAATCATTCGAGCATCTGAAAGATTCAGAAGCGCCTGCATTGTTGCTTTAACGACGTTGTGAGAATTAGGTGAACCCATCTGCTTCGTGAGCACATCTTTCACGCCTGCCATTTCCAGAACAGCACGTACACCGCCGCCTGCAATAAGACCGGTTCCGGGAGCTGCCGGTTTAAGCATCACCTTTCCTGCGCCAAATTTACCAATAACCGAATGTGGAATAGTACCTTTCACTATCGGGACAAAAACGAGGCTTTTCCTAGCATCGTCCGTACCTTTTGCAATCGCATCCTGTACTTCATTCGCTTTTCCGAGGCCGACACCAATGTGGCCATTACCGTCACCAACAACAACGATAGCATTGAAGCTGAATCGCCGGCCGCCTTTAACCACCTTTGCTACACGGTTGACATTCACTAATCGTTCTTTAAGTTCGAATTCGCCTGCTTTAACTTTTGCAATATTTTTCATACGAGTATTGGAATTAGAATTTCAGTCCGCCCTCGCGAGCACCATCCGCGAGCGCTTTAATGCGGCCATGATATAAATAACCGCTTCGGTCAAAGACCACTTCTTTTATGTTTTTCTCAAGTGCTTTTTTTGCTGCTGTAACACCAATAAGTTTGTAACGCGCGATCGGAGTTTTCGCTTGCTTAACATCTTCACGAAGGTCTTTTGACAAAGTCGAAACTGACAACAAGGTTTTTCCTGTTGTATCGTCAATGATCTGCGCATAGGCATGTCTGGCACTGCGAAAGACGACAAAACGAGGACGCTCCGGCGTGCCTTTGATTTTCTTTCGGATACGCGCTTGCTTTTTTGCCAAGCGTTCCACTGTGTTCTTTCGAATCATAATTCTTTCTCTTTCTGCCCTATCTTCAGCTTTACTTCGCAGCTGTAGCAGCAGCCTTTCCGGCCTTACGCCTGATATACTCACCTACGTACTTGACACCCTTGCCTTTATACGGCTCAGGCGGCCGGAACGAACGTATCTTCGCAGCAACCAGACCGACAAGCTGTTTGTGAATACCGCTTACTAGAATACTTGTCTGTGTCGGAGCTTCAATTTTAATTTCTTCCGGCGCGGCAAATAAAATCGGGTGACTGTAACCAAGCAGAAGATTTAATCGGGTTCCCTTCATTTCAGCACGGTAACCGACACCGACAATCTCCAGCTTTTTAGTAAATCCTTCGGTAACGCCGGTAACCATATTCTGAATCAATGCACGCCATAATCCATGCAATGCACGATATTTCGTTTCATCCGACTTTCGACTAAGAATTATCTGCTGGTCCTTCACTTCGACGCCTATATCAGAATGGATTTTTTCCTCTAAGACACCTTTCGGTCCCTTGATGGAAACGACACCATTCTTTAGAATAACTGTGACTCCCTTTGGAATCTGAACCGGTTTTTTACCAATACGTGACACTATATTCTCTCCTCTTCAAACACTTACCAAATGTAGGCAAGAATCTCGCCGCCGACATTATCCTTCTTGGCTTGTGCATCCGTCATAACACCTTTCGATGTAGTGATGATTGCAGCACCTAAACCGCCGAGCACACGAGGCAATTCATTGGAACCGCGGTATAATCGAATACCGGGTTTACTCACGCGGCGCAGTCCTGTAATAACCGATTTTCCGCTGTAGTACTTCAGATTAATCCGCAGAATATTCTGCTTGTTGTCCTCGAGTACCGTGAATCCAGATATATATTTTTTATCCAGAAGAATTTGAGAAATTGCTTTCTTCAAATTAGAGGACGGGATATCAACCCGACGGTGCTTTGCTTTTGCTGCGTTGCGGATTCTTGTAAGATAATCAGCAATTGGATCTGTTTTCGACATCGATTGAACTCTCTTAATTATTTTATTACCAGCTTGCTTTACTAACGCCTGGTATCTTGCCTTCAAGTGCAAGCTTTCGAAGGCAAATTCTGCAAATACCGAACTTGCGATAATAACTGCGTGAGCGCCCGCAGATACTGCAACGATTATGTTGTGACACTTTATGTTTTGGCGTTCTCTTCGCCTTTACTCGCATAGCTAAACGTGCCAAGCAAACTCCTTTACTTTACTTGTTTAGGGTTACGGGTTGAATAACTTCTTGCCGTTTTACAAACGGTATGCCAAGCTCTTTCAATAATTCATATGCTTCAACGTCATTCTTGGCTGTCGTGACGAATGTAATATCCATTCCGCATATCCGTGTTACTTTATCAACATCAATTTCCGGAAAAATAATCTGCTCTTTAACTCCGATTGTATAATTGCCGTGACCGTCGAACGACTTGTCGGATACACCTCTGAAATCACGTACACGCGGTAATGCGATACTAATAAATCTATCCAAAAATTCATACATTTTAGCTCTGCGTAAAGTGACACGACATCCGATAGGAAGATTTTCACGCAGCTTAAAATTAGAGATTGCCTTCTTGGATTTAGTGATTGCCGCCTTCTGTCCGGTAATAGCTTCCAACTCGTGTACGGCAACATCCAACAACTTTGGATCTTGTGTCGCTTTTCCCACACCAATGTTAATAGAAATTTTATCCAGCCGCGGCACCTGCATCTTGGTCTTATACTGAAATCTTTTCATCATTGATGGAACGGTTTCTTTTTGATAACGTTCAAACAAACGAGCAGCTACTCCTTTTTCCTGACTGCTTGTATCTTTCTTTCCCTTAGACACGGAAGGAGCTGCTTTTGTCGCTTTTGCTGCTTTTTCCTTTTTTGGAGCTGTTTCTTTTGCCATGAATTACTCTCTTAGAACATCTCATCGCATTGTTTGCAGGTTCTCATTGTTTTCTTTTTACCGCTCGTTGCATCCTTTATATGCTTGTGCCCAATACGAGTCGGCTTATTGCACTTGGGACAAACCACCATCACGTTCGACGCACGAATGCTTCCTTCTTTCTGAACAACTCCACCCTGCGGGTTCTTCTGTGAAGGACGTGTGGCTCTTTTTATGATATTGACATTCTCGATAATCACTCGCTGTGTATCGGGAAACACTTTTAATACTTTGCCTTGCTTTTTCCGAAATTCACCCGAAATAACGAAGGCAGTATCATTTTTATGTATGTGTAGATTCTGTGCCATATTTTTAGAGCACCTCAGGTGCTAAGGAAATAATTTTCATATATTGACGTTCACGTAATTCGCGTGCAACCGGGCCAAAAATGCGCGTCCCACGCGGTTCTCCCTGGGCATTAAGCAATACGGCAGCATTTTCATCGAAGCGGATGTAAGAACCGTCCTTCCGCCGAATTTCTTTCTTTGTTCTTACAACGACGGCGCGTGAAACTTCGCCTTTTTTTACAGGAGCCCCCGGAATTGCGCTCTTTACAGACACTACAATCAGATCACCTACACCTGCATAACGCCTGTCATGACCGCCAAGGACACGGATACATCGTACTTTTTTTGCACCCGAATTATCGGCAACTACTAAATTAGTTTCTTCCTGGATCATCGTTTTTGCCTACTTCGCTTTTTGAACAATTTCCATCAACCGCCAGCGCTTGCGTGCGCTCATCGGGCGTATTTCCATAATTTTCACTATATCACCGATACCAGCTTCTTGTTTCTCGTCATGTGCCATCAACTTTGTGGTAAGACGGAATATTTTTTTATAGAGTACATGTGAGACCTGTCGTTCAACCGCAACAATAATACTCTTTGCCATTTTATTACTGACCACTTTACCGATTCGAACTTTGCGCCGTGCGCGTTTTTTAGTTTCCTTTGGTACTTCCGTCATCGTTATCTCACATTACTTTTTTTGCTCAACCTGTGCAGGTTGTTCGGTTGATGGATTCAGTTGTCGTTCGCGGAGAATCGTCTTGATTCGTGCAATTGTCTTACGAACATGACCCAACTTCATTGGATTTTCCAACTGTCCAATAACTTTCTGAAATCTCAGATGGGACAGGTTCTCTTCTTCGTCTTGAATTCTCTTCTGCAGTTCCGCGTCCGAGAGTTGTCTTAAATCATGTGCCTTCATCACTTTGCCTCTTATGCACCCTGATAATCAATACGGGTTACAAACTTTGTTTTAATCGCAAGCTTGTGCGCTGCAAGCTTCATTGCTTTTGCTGCAGTTGCACGGTTAATTCCACCCAACTCAAACAAAACCAAGCCCGGTTTCACCGGCGCCACCCAAAATTCCGGCGAGCCTTTACCGCTTCCCATACGAGTCTCAGCGGGCTTTTTTGTAACCGGTTTGTCAGGAAAAATACGAATCCACACTTTCCCTTCTCTCTGCATCAATCGGGTTAATGCAACACGAGATGCTTCAATCTGACGCTGAGTTATCCATCCCGGTTCCATAGCTTTTAATCCAAAATCACCAAATGCTATCACTGCACCGCGTGTCGCTTTTCCCTTCATTCGTCCACGCTGTGCTTTTCTATATTTTACTCTTTTTGGCATTAACATAACTCAACACTCCTTATAACCGCTGTCCGATAATTTCACCATTGCAGATCCATACTTTAACGCCGATAGTTCCGTAAATAGTGTTAGCGGTTGCACCTGCATAATCGATATCTGCCCGAAGTGTCTGTAAAGGAATACGTCCGTCTTTATAATGCTCAGTTCGAGCAATTTCTGCGCCTCCAAGACGGCCTGCACACATTATCTTAATTCCTTCAGCACCCATACGCATAGCAGCAGTTATCGATTGCTTCATTGCGCGGCGGAAAGAAATTCGTCCTTCCAGCTGTCCGGCAATGGCCTCTGCTACAAGAAAGGCATCCAGTTCCGGGCGTTTGATTTCATGAATAAGAATTTTAATTTCCTTCGATGTAACTTTCTTCAGTTCTTCTTCCAACTGAGCAATTTCTTTACCGCTCTTACCAATCACAATACCGGGCCGTGATGTGTGAATGGTGACGACTGCACGTTTAGGAGTCCGATCGATCTGAACTCGTGCAATACCTGCTTTTTTTAATCGGTTTCGAACATAGTTCCTAACAACAATATCCTCCTGTAATTTTCCTGCAAAGCTTTTATCATCGTACCAGTTTGAATCCCAAGCACGCATTACTCCGAGACGAAATCCAACTGGATGTGTTTTTTGGCCCAAGTGATCCTCCGATTATTTTTCGGTTGCTTCTTTTGTTACTGTTACTTTTTTCTTTGCAGCGGTTGTCCTACTTTCAGCTGCCGTCTTTGTTTTCGATACCGGTTTCTTTGCTTGTGCACGCTGTGCCAATACAATGGTGATATGATTCGAACGTTTTCTTATTCGAAATGCCCGCCCCATAGGCGCAGGCATCACCCGCTTTGCCGTTGCACCGCCATTAACAAATGCTTCTTTAATAAATAAGGTGGCGGTGTCAATACGTCCGCTTTCTTCTTTATTCTGAGTGTTCGAAATTGCCGACCTTAGAACTCTCTCCGCTGTTTTTGCAGCATGTTTCGTTGTAAAGTGAAGAATACTTAATGCCTCTTCTACTCCTTTACCGCGAATCAAGTCGATAACCAACCGCATCTTGCGCGGTGAAGTTCCGATATATCTATTAATCGCTCTTGTTTCCATTATTCACTCTTCAACAAACATGTCCTATTTATGATGATGTTGCTTTTTCACTCTTAATACCTGGATGCGCACGAAATATTCGAGTCGGTGCAAATTCTCCAAGTTTATGTCCGACCATTGCTTCATGGATATACACCGGAATAAATTTATTCCCGTTGTGTACAGCAAATGTATGCCCGACAAATTCCGGGATGATAGTGCTCGATCTCGACCAAGTTTTAATAACACGCTTTTGATTGGTCTTATTGAGCGCTTCTACTTTATCCTGTAACTTGAGGTCTACGAACGGCCCCTTTTTAATTGAACGACTCATAGGTGCTTACCAATTACTTACGACGTTTAACAATGTATTTGTTTGATTGATTCTTTCTCTTACGCGTTTTCAAACCCTTGGCATACTTACCCCAAGGTGATTCAGGATGCTGCCCGCCACCGCCGCTCTTTGAACGGCCTTCACCGCCACCCATGGGATGGTCAACAGGATTCATCGCCATACCGCGTGATTGCGGACGAATTCCCAACCAGCGAGAACGCCCGGCTTTTCCGATGCTGATGTTCTCATGATCTGAATTGCCAACCGTACCAATAGTTGCATAACAATCTGAACGAAACTTACGAATTTCTCCGGACGGCATTTTAAGTGAAACCCAATCATCTTCTTTTGCCATTACCTGCAGGGAATTGCCTGCACTGCGACCGATCTGTCCGCCTTTGCCCGGAAACATTTCAACATTGTAGATAAATGTACCTGCCGGAATATTTTTTAACGGTAGAGCATTTCCTAAATCAACTTCAGCTTGCGGACCGGATACAATCTTTGAACCGACTTTCATTCCTGTAGCAGCAATGATATAGCGTTTCTCACCATCTGGATATTGCACCAACGCTATTCGAGCAGCCCGATTCGGGTCGTACTCTATGGCAGCGATTTTACCAACTATGCCATGTTTGTCTCTTTTGAAATCAATAATACGATAGCGGCGTTTGTGTCCGCCTCCACGATGCCGTGAAGTGATGCGCCCGAGGTTATTTCTTCCACCCGATTTTTTATTCGATTCGAGTAGTGTTTTTTCCGGTTCCTTTTTCGTTATGTCATCGAACGCCGAGATTGAATAGTATCTCGTCGCTGGAGTCATAGGTCTTAATTTTCGAATTGCCATAGTACCCTATACTTTCACAATCAAACGTTACCGAAGTAATCGATTTTATCGCCCTCTTTGAGCGTTACGATCGCTTTTTTCCACGTCTTAGTAAATCCTTCAAAACGGCCGCGACGCGTCATTTGGCTCTTATGTTTACCCTTGACGAGCACAGTCCGTATGCTTGTCACTTTAACATTAAATTTCTTTTCGATAGCTTTACCGACTACTATTTTATTCACCGAAATCGGAACCTCAAACGCATATTGACGTTTTTCGCCAAGTTCTGTCATCTTTTCTGTAATAATCGGCCTAACGAGAATATCTGTCATTTCCTATTGTCCTAATTCTTCAAAGATTGTTGCAGTGAATCCACAGCGCTCTTTTGAATTAAAAGCACCTGGTTCTTAAGAATCTCGAATGTCGAAGCTTTGTCAGCTTCACGTATTTCCAATTTTGCAATATTGCGTCCCGATTTCACCAGCGTCTGATTTGTTCCTTTGGTCAACAACAGAGTTTTTTGTTTCTCGATAGCAAGAGCTTTCAGTACAGAAAACATCTTCTTTGTTTTCACTTCATCAAATTGAAAATCTTCGATCACCTTGACGGCTCCATCCTTTGCTTTATAACTCAGGGCGGATTTACGAGCAAGTCTTTTTACTTTTACCGGAAGACTGACAGAATACTCGTGCGGAGTCGGTCCAAAGATTGAACCGCCGCCGATCCATATCCCGGAACGTGACGAACCGGAGCGTGCACGACCTGTTTTCTTTTGCTTAAACGGCTTTTTACCACCGCCGCTCACTTCGCTGCGTCCTTTCACTTTGTGCGTACCCTGGCGTTTATTTGCCTGGATGCTGCGCACAGCCTGATAGATAGCATGATCGTTTGGTTTGATTTCGAAAATTTTCGGATCAAGTTCGACCATTACGCCGCTTTTTTTGCCATCTATTTTATAAACATCAACCTGCATAAGACTTTTTCCTTACAAGGCAATTCTTAATGATGCTTCTTCTCGATTTCCAAATATCCGTTAATCGCGCCTGGAACAGATCCGCGAATAATTAGAATGTTGGACTCAGGTATCACCTTCACAACTTTCAGATTTTTAACAGTAACGCGCTCGAATCCCATTCGCCCGCCCATTCGTGTACCCTTAAAAACACGTGATGGATATGAACTTCCGCCAATGGATCCGGGAGCGCGGACACGATCTGAAGCTCCGTGTGTTGTCATACCAACACCGCCGAAATGATGACGTTTCACAACGCCTTGAAATCCACGGCCCTTCGATTTTCCGCTTACATCAACAAGATCGCCCGGGATAAACATATCCACTTTTATTTCGTCGCCGGCTTTTAGTTGAGTTCCATTGAATCCTTTGAACTCGCGCATAAGCCGCAACATCTTCGTCGCTGCTTTTGCGAAATGTCCCTTCAGCGGCTTGTTGACAAGACGTTCTTTCTTTTCATCAAAACCAAGCTGGACTGCTTCATACCCGTCTTTTTCTTTGGTTCTGACCTGGGTCACATAACAAGGGCCTGCTTCGATGACGGTACAAGGAACTACTTCACCGTTTTCATCGAAGAGACTTGTCATTCCAATTTTCTTGCCTAAAATACCACTCACTGTTTCTACTCCTTTGCGTTTGTAACGCATGAGCCTTTAGCTCAGTCATACTAAGCGAAAACGTTCACAAAGTGATTGCTGTTCTCACTATACATCCGCTTCAAATAACTATTTTCTGTCGAACTAGACTTTAATCTCAACATCAACACCTGCAGGAAGCTCCAATTTCATCAAAGCATCGACTGTTCGACTTGTGGAGTTGAGAATATCTATCAATCTCTTATGTGACCGCGTCTCAAATTGCTCGCGTGATTTTTTATCAACATGTGGAGAACGATTTACCGTATAAAGACTACGCTTTGTCGGCAGTGGAATCGGTCCTGATACTATCGCACCTGTTGATTTCACAGTCTTGATGATCTTTTCCGCAGACTTGTCGATCAAGTTATGATCGAACGATTTCAGCTTTATTCTTATTTTTTGTCCAGCCAAGAAGGACTCCTAGACTACTCTCCGCTCTTGGGTTTCCCAAAGAGCGGAATAAACAATAGTTTATTTTATGATTTTTCCAATAACACCCGCACCAACCGTACGCCCACCTTCACGGACCGCAAATCGCTGTCCTTCTTCCATCGCGATAGGGGAAATCAACTCAATGTTAATAGCATCAAGATTATCCCCCGGCATAACCATCTCAACCCCAGCCGGTAATTCAGCAACACCGGTCACATCGGTAGTACGGAAATAGAATTGAGGACGATAACCAGTTAAGAACGGTGTATGCCGTCCGCCTT
>Ga0315550_1000479_pt1 | contig 24698 bp, 16 predicted proteins | sample SalMarSW160190MG_2_FD_203100 | JGI IMG/M metagenome (GOLD analysis project Ga0315550, IMG submission 203100) | Salt marsh sediment microbial communities from the Plum Island Ecosystem LTER, Massachusetts, United States - Salt Marsh Sediment SW1601-90 ... | reverse complement strand
GTCGGAAAATTTCAGAGCTGGGTATTTATCCGGCAGTCGATCCACTCGATTCAACATCACGAATACTGACACCGGACATCGTTGGTATGGAACACTATCAAACAGCACAACGGGTGAAAGAGATCCTTCAACGATATAAAGAGCTTACCGATATCATTGCTATTCTTGGGATGGATGAATTGTCCGAAGAGGATAAACAAATTGTCCACCGGGCAAGAAGAGTTCAGCGATTCCTTTCGCAACCTTTCCATGTTGCCGAACAATTTACCAGTGTGCCCGGAGCACTCGTCTCCATTGAAGATACCATCACAGGGTTTAATAAAATAATGGACGGTGAAGTGGATGAGTACCCGGAAGCTGCATTCATGATGGTGGGTACCATTGAAGAGGCAATCGAGAAAGGAAAGAAATTGGTATCCGATTCAAAATAATCGATTTGTTCCTGCTACTGTCAGGTAGCGGTGTGAACAAATCCAAAAAATGCTTGTGAATCATGTTTTTGGAAATCATAACTCCCGATCGGAAACTGTTCACCGGAGAGGTCAAGCTGGTTCAGGTTCCCGGAACAAAAGGCTCCTTTGAGATCCTGAAAAACCATGCCCCGATTATTTCTTCTCTGGAAAAGGGGACCGTTAAAATTATAGATCAGCAGGATCAGGAGGATTTTTTTGATATCGAGGGAGGGGTCATAGAAGTAAAGAAAAATAAAATTATTATCCTTTCAGAATCTCAGAAGGAATGAAAGCATTCTATTGCGGTATAGCCATTTTTTGCCTTTCCATCCTTTCATTTAGCCAGAAAAAAGTATCCTTTCAGGCAGCTGATGGACTGGAAATCACAGCAGACCTCTATGAGCTGAACGAGACAAATCCCTATGTCCTGTTGTTTCATCAGAATGGATCAAGCAGGGGAGAATTTCATGAAATAGCCGGCCGGTTGACAAAATTTGGATACAACTGCCTGGCTGTCGATCTGCGATCCGGAGAAGAAGAGAACTATGTTCAGAATGAAACAGCCCGGAGGGCGAAAGAACTTGCTGTTTCAAATGACCTGATCGATTGTACAAAAGACATCGAAGCTGCTATAGAATATGCCTATGAAAAGAGTGGCAAAAATGTTGTGCTCTTTGGAAGTTCTTTCTCTGCATCCCTGAGCCTGGTAATCGGGAAAGACAATCCGCATGTTGAAGCCGTTATTGCATTTAGCCCGGGGGAATTCTTTCCATCAGATTTTAAGGTGAATGAGCTGCTGGCAGATTACACAAAACCGATTTTCGCAGCCGGCATGAGACGGGAGGAACCCTATCTGGTGGATATGCTCACACTGGTACCGGATGACAAAAAAAACATTTTTGTTCCTGAAACCGATCAAGGTGGATATGGAGCAAAAGCCCTCTGGGAATCCAACAGCTCCTCTTTTGAATACTGGCTTGGCTTGATGGTATTCTTTAAAAATATAGCACCTTCAGAACAATAATCTTTCAATTCGACTCCTGAGACCAGGAACGGTAAATTCTTATATTGTGGTAAAATACCTTGTTGTTCGCTTTAGTTCTATCGGCGATATCGTGCTTACTACACCGGTAATTCGATGCCTGAAAAATCAGGTGGAGGAGGCAAGAATACATTACGTCACAAAAGAACGATTTGCCCCCATTCTCAGTAGCAATCCCTATATCGATCATATTCATTCTTACTCCGGGAACCTGAATGCACTGATCAGGGAACTGAAAAATGAACATTTTGATTATATCATTGATCTTCATCATAACCTGAGAAGTGCTTTGCTGAAATCCAGGATCAGGATAATATCTTTTTCATTTCCCAAATTGAATGTTCAAAAGTGGTTATTGGTGAACCTGAAGATCAACCGAATGCCCGATATGCATATTGTTGACAGGTATTTTAGAACAGTTCGATTATTTGATGTGACGAACGATAACCAGGGACTCGATTATTTTATACCGGAGGAGGATATCGTCAGACTGGAAAGCTTACCTGTGGAATTCAGGAAAGGATACATTGCTTTTGCCATTGGCGGTTTGCACACCACAAAAAAGCTAACAACGGAAAAAATCATAGGAATCTGTAAAGCGGTTGATAAACCGGTTATTCTCCTGGGAGGAAAAGATGACATAGAAACGGGAAGTGAGGTTGCTGAAGAGGCCGCGAAAACCATCTATAATGCATGTGGTATCTATTCCATTAACCAGTCAGCCTCTCTTGTACGACAGGCTGATCTTGTTATTACACACGATACCGGGCTGATGCATATCGCTGCTGCATTCCGGAAGAAAATCATCTCCATCTGGGGGAACACCATACCGGAATTTGGTATGTATCCATACCACCCTGATCCGGCGTCGGTAATCATTCAGGTCTCAAATTTATCCTGCAGACCCTGCTCAAAAATTGGATTTGACAAATGCCCGAAAAAACATTTCAAATGCATCGATGATATCGATATTGACCGGGTCGTGCAGATAGCAAACGATCGTATAACTGAAAAACCATGAAAATAAATGAGTTCCGTACTCATGCCCACAGGATAGTCGACTGGATGGCTGACTACCTGGAAAGCATTGAAACCTATCCGGTAAAATCAGCGGTATCACCGGGAGATATTTTCATTCAGATTCCGGATCAACCCCCGGAAAACGGTGAACCGGTAGAACAAATCATGAATGATCTTGACCGGATCATTATGCCGGGTATGACACACTGGCAAAGCCCTAACTTTTTTGCCTATTTCCCCGCAAATTCCAGTTATCCCTCCCTGCTGGCAGAGATGATAACCAGCTGTATGGGTGCCCAGTGTATGATCTGGGAAACCTCTCCTGCAGCTGCAGAACTGGAAGAAAGAATGATGAATTGGCTTGCCGGTATGATTGGACTCCCCCAAACATTTCATGGTGTGATTCAGGATACAGCATCTACAGCCACATTGGCTGCATTGATTACAGCTCGTGAGAAATTTACCAATTATGAGATCAATGACCAGGGTTTCGGGAATCAGCCTGGTTTCAGAGTCTATTGCTCAACAGAGACACACTCCTCGGTTGAGAAAGCAGTTAAAATTGCAGGCTTTGGGAAGCGTAACCTGATCAAAATTCCGGTTGACAGGGAATTCCGGATCGTACCGGAAAACCTGGAGAAAACCATTATGCATGATAAAAAACAGGGAAAAGTGCCGCTTTGCGTGATTGCTACCATCGGAACAACCGGTACAACATCAATTGATCCATTGAAAGAGATAGCAGACATTTGCAAACGCCACCAACTATGGCTTCATGTAGATGCAGCCATGGCCGGTACAGCCTTGATATTGCCCGAATACCGTTGGATGATAGAGGGGATCGAATCGGTCGATAGCTTTGTTTTCAACCCCCATAAATGGATGTTCACTAATTTCGACTGCTCGGCATATTTTGTTCGTGATCCGGAAACACTGATCAGAACATTTGAAATTTTGCCGGAATACCTTAAAACCCGGACGCGGGGGATGGTGAATGATTACAGGGATTGGGGAATCCCCCTTGGAAGAAGGTTCAGGGCACTGAAATTATGGTTCGTTATCCGGGAGTTCGGAGTAATAGGATTGCAGGAAAAGATCCGGCTCCACCTGGCACTGGCCACGAAACTGAAGGAGATGATACTCGGGGATCAACACGTTGAACTGATGGCTCCGGTACCATTGAATACCGTATGCTTTCGGATTAAACCAGACGGAATTGAGGATGAAGAAACAATCAACCGTTACAATGAACAACTGTTGCAGGAGTTGAACAGTTCCGGGAAACTATACCTGACACATACAAAATTAAATGGGAAGTATACGCTGAGAATGGTAATTGCACAAACCAATGTTACAGAACAACATGTTATTCGTGCATGGGAAACAATAAAAGCATATGCTGCGAGAATAACCGAACAGTAATAATTCGAAAGAAATGTGTTATTTTCACCTTGTTCCGACAGGAGCGTGAATATCAGTTTTGTTATATCCCTTGAATTTACTGACTTGTTATGAGGAAAATTGCCGATTTCTTGTTTTCTCCCCATGTGATGGGATCGTTGATCCTGATCTTTGCCGTATCCATTGCCATGGCAACGTTTATCGAGAATAATCATGATTCAACTGCTGCAAGGATTGCTGTATATAATACAAAATGGTTTGAACTGCTGCTGCTGATTCTGGCAATTAACCTTACGGGAAGAATCATTCGATTGAAACTGTATGCCAGAAAGAAGCTATCCATTTTTTTATTCCATTTTTCCCTGCTCGTTATTCTGACGGGATCGGCAATAACCCGCTATTTCGGATTTGAAGGAAGCATGCATATAAGGGAGGGTAAGCAAACGAACCAGATCCTTTCTCAAAACATCTACTTGATGGCAGGTGTTAAACCCGGTGTGGCAGAGGAGATGTACTGGGAAGATACCCGGTTGCCTGACTATTCCGATAAAACATTTTCAAGATCCGTGAAATTGAATGGGACCAGATACACCATTCGATTGGAAGAGGCTATTCCAAATGCCATGGAGTCACCAGCCCCTGATCCCAATGGAGAACCGGTTGTATCCCTGATTACATTTGGAAAGGAGTACAGGCAATCCGTGATCCTGTACGGGGGGGAAACAAAAACAGTAGGAGAAGCAACCATCGGTTTTAACACGGATAGTGAAGCGGTGGAAATCTCCATTCAATATAGGGATTCCCTGTTGGCCATACGGTTTCTCCAGGATGCTGTAACCAGCTCCATGATGGGAAACCAGGAAGAGACACTGGAAAAGGATCATTATCATCCGTTTGAAAAAAGAAAAATATATTCCTCAGGTGGAATACAGCTGGTTCTTCAGGAAATGTATGATAGGGCAAATACACAGTGGATTTCTGCACCGGCAGAGTCCTTCATTACCGCAACCGATGTGTTCGTATTCAGCATAACCGGAAAGGGAAAAACAAAAAGAGCCATCGTTAAAAGTCAGATCAACGGTCCCGGAGAGACCACCGCTGTGAACATGAATGGCGATACGTTATACCTTTCCTATGGAAAGTCAATCATTACCCTTCCCTTTGCTATTCGTCTTGAAGATTTCCAGCTGGAAAGGTATCCCGGCTCAAACAGCCCCTCTTCTTTTGCCAGTGAAATAACCCTCATCGATCCGGAGAGCAACAGGGAAGTTCCATTCAGAATTTACATGAATAATATTTTAAAACATCAGGGATACCGGTTCTATCAGTCTTCCTACGATCCGGATGAAAAGGGGACCCTGTTATCAGTAAACCATGACTCCTCAGGAACCATTGTAACCTATATCGGATACTTTATGCTTGTTTTCGGTATTCTCTGGTCTTTGCTGAACGGTAAAAGTCGGTTCAGGACTCTTGCCCGGGTAAGTACCGGTAAGGCAATCCGGCAGATCGGAACCATTGTTGGAATACTTCTGGGATCCCTTTTTATGGGTTCCGGCACGGTTGCCAATGCGCAGGAGTGGATTCAGGCAGAAAACAGAACCGTTCCCTATAAACATACCCGGAAATTTGGAGAAGTGCTGGTTCAGGATAACAATGGAAGGATCAAACCAATGAACACGCTGGCTTCCGATGTGATACGCAAGGTGACAGGGAAGGAAAGATTTTTGGGATACCATCCAACACAACTCTTTCTGGGGATGCTTACAGATCCCGGATACTGGCAAACCGTTTCTTTGATAAAGATCGGGAACACCAATCTGGCAAAAGCCATGGGTGTGGATGGGAAATACGGATCCCTGATGGATTTCATTGATATGGCACGAAGGGGGGAATACAAATTAAGCGCATACGTTGAAAGGGCTTATTCAAAATCACCTTCCACAAGAGATAAGTTTGACAAGGAAGTGATCGCGGTTGATGAACGGGTGAATATCTGCTATATGATATTTACGGGGACAATTCTGGATATCTTCCCCGCCCCGGAAGATCCCGGCCACACCTGGTACTCACCGGATGATGCCTATTTACATGTTCCCCCACCGGATTCGTTGTTCATCAAACACATCGTCCAGATCTACTTTCAGGCAGTTACAGAGTCGGTTAATTCGAATGAGTGGGAACAACCCGATGAATACCTGGATGCGATCCTCACCTATCAGTACCGGAATGGGGGGAATGTGCTCCCTTCCGGGAATAAAGTGAAGCTGGAGATTCTCTATTATAATGTTAATGTATTTAAAAAACTGTTTCCACTCTATTCCCTGTTGGGGTTAACCCTACTCCTGTTGCTGATTGCTAACATTGTTATGCCGAAATTTAATATCCGGTATGTAGTTATCTTTATCCTTGTACCCCTGACATTGGGATTTGTTGCCCATACAGCTGCCCTTGGGATACGGTGGTATATCTCCGGACATGCACCCTGGAGTAATGGATACGAATCGATGATCTATGTGGCCTGGGCTACCATGCTGGCAGGATTTCTTTTTGCCAGAAAATCGTTGATTGCCCTGTCGGCAACGGCTGTTTTAGCTTCCCTTACTCTCCTGGTGGCACATTTGAGCTGGATGACACCGGAAATCACCAATCTTGTTCCCGTGCTGAAATCCTACTGGTTAACCTTCCATGTTTCCGTCATAACAGCAAGCTATGGATTTTTGGGACTTGGGGCACTTCTCGGTTTACTTAACCTGATTCTGATGTGGTTGAAAAACGAGGGAAACAGAAAGAGGATCGAAAAACAAATTCTGGAACTGACAAGAATTAATGAAATGTCGCTGATTCTGGGTTTGTATTTCTTAACCATCGGCACAATCCTTGGAGCAGTCTGGGCTAATGAATCGTGGGGAAGATACTGGGGGTGGGATCCAAAAGAGACCTGGTCCCTGGTCACGATCCTGGTCTACACCTTCATCCTTCACATGAGACAAATACCGGGTTTAAATAACCAATATGCATTCAATCTGAGTGCATTGGTTGGATTTGGGTCGGTATTAATGACCTATTTTGGGGTTAATTACTACCTGACGGGCTTGCATTCCTATGCTGGTGGAGAGCCGGTGCCGGTTCCCGCATTTACCTATATCATCCTGATAACCATTATCCTGATAGCAGCTTTTGCCTATGGCAGTAATAGAAGATTAGAGCCACAGATCACGGGTGACGAATGATGCGGTTTAGTTGTTGATGTTAAACCCAAAAACATTGATGTTAAAGATCATCGAAAACTCATTTCTGTTTAACATTGGAAGGTAGGCATATTCGACCCCCAGGGAAATGGGAAACCGGATTCTCAGGAAATGGAGATCCATGACCAGACTGCCCCCGGTAGAGGTAAACATGTCATAATCCTTGTTGAAGTCAGACGATTCGGTATTGAAGATCTTTGCACGTGAGTAATCATAAAACAGACTGCCCCTTAACCGTTTAAAGTAGATGATGGAGCTGATGTTAATATCGGGATACCAGATTGGCAGAGAATATTCACCTGAAATGCTCTGCAGGTTCTCCGCAAGGGGTAAAACAATGGATAAACTGTATCCCCTTGGAAAGTCCAGGGAATTATAGTAAAACATCCGCTTAACGTTATTTCTCTTTTCAATTCCTGCCGAAAGCTTGAGGCTGTGATTGGTAATCAATCCGGGAAGATAAAAGGTCATCCTCAAGGAATAGATTGAACCCTGTTCTTTCCCACTAAACCGGTTGCTGGCATACCTCAAATCTATGGTTTGTCCCCATTTTGGCAGAAAATCACGATGGGCAAGCTTCAGGTAATTGTATCCATAAAGACGATAGCTGTTGGTCCAGAACCCTTTTTCATACAATGTTGATTCATCATTGTAAATATACAAATTCCGGTATTCCGTTTCGAACGAAGGGACCAAACCCCTGACGAAACGATCCCGTGTAAGGTTAAGGGGTATGTATATACGGGAGTGAAATGACAATTCAGAAGATGAAACACTAAGTGAATCAGGATTGACCAGGGGAACACCACCATAATTCAGGGAGAGATCGATCACCGGAAACAATCCTTTATAGGTAATTGTTGAAAAAAATTGGTGGCGGGAATCTTTATATGCATAACCGATTGATGAGATAACAGTGCTTAACTTGTTTTGAGATAGCAACATAAATCCAGGATGGATTTGAAAATTTTCCAGATCGATCTTGTTCAGATCGGTGTAGAAGGGAGCCCAGCTGTGGACATGTAAAAAGTGGGAGAGTTTCCGGTAAGGTGTTACTTCAAACTGTTTCTCAGGGACATCCGATGTTTCAATTACATCGGCTTCCTGGCTGGCAAGCACTTCATGCCAGTTATTCCCGGTTTTCGTTACCTTTTCCAGTGCTATAAATTCCAGATCCGTCAGATACATTTCGGCAATATTGTAGCCGGAAGAGGAGTAATCGGAAAAAGCGATCTGTTGTCCATCGGGAGAAACAGTCACATCAAAAGCACCGTTCCTGGATGAGGTGACCTGGAAAATTTCTTTGGAAGCCATCTCGATAGCATAAAGGTTATCAATTCCCGAGCAGGTGGAATGGAAAAACAGGTAATTCCGGCCGGGAGCAATGGTCAGGATATCTTCAAAACCGGGTTCCATCATCACTTCCCATGTTTCCGAATCCAGATCAACTTTTTGAATGCTTTTACCACTGGCGGTCAGGAGGATCAGATAGATGCATTCACCATCTTTACTCCAGGTTGGCATCATGGCATGTGCTTTTGCAGGTATGGCAATTTCCCGGATCACTGTTCCGTTTTCAGTGTTTAGGATAAGCAGGCTTTCCCGGTTTTGTATGGTGATCTCAATGGTTGAAATATTGGTGCCGTCAGGTGAAAGTGCAGGTGAAAAATATCGTGTTTCCCAGGTTAGCGTGGTTTCATTTCTGGAGGTGATATCAAATTTTTTGATCACCGAGAATTCCCGGTTACTCCATCGGATATCCGGGATAATTTCAGTCCACAGGATGGTGTTATTGCTAACGGAGAGGCGCACGGGATCGTGAAATCCGGGTTTATGTATAACGGTTTCCTCCCCATTCCGGTTAAGGGCAACAAACCGGGGTATTTTATCCAGACTCGATTTTTCGGCAATGATCACACTGTCATTCAGGTATTGTGGAAAACGATAGCTGGTATAGAGATCCCGATTCCGGATATTCAGGGTATCAAATGAAGTGTAATGAAGTTGCCCGGCATAATCACTCCATTGATGACCAAGCTCCGTGAACGTTGCATCATATAATCGCCGCTTGTTCAAACCCAGATTATTGTAAAGGCTGAAATGTATAGGGCTGATGAGGTAGGGATTCCGGGCTACATAATTAAGGGATTGATCCCACCAGCGGCTGCCATATTTCTGCCTGGAATAGGCGATCATCTGGTAACCATACTGGTAATAATTTGGCACATAGTCCTTATATGATCCCAGGTATGCCTTATCGTAACGATAAACCCCATCTTTTTCCAGGGAGAGTGCACGAAGCTTCATTTCAAAAGAGGGTAATCTTCCCCGTCCTGCCATGGAAAGGGCAGTTTCCGTTGCAACCGCATCTCCTTCAAGATACCAGATGGGCAACATGCCAGAGATGAAGCCGGTAGCCATCTCTCCAAAAACATAGTAGAGAATCCTGGTCAATCCCTGGTGAAGTTTGTCTACCTGTACTACGTGTCGTAATTCGTGTAGAGCAAGTTGTTCCAGGGCATCCTGGGGATAAATATCCTGTGGGGGGGTGGGATAAAGTTCCATCCGCTTGGGTGCCCAGGCAACAAAACCGTTGAACCGAACAGAATAATTGTGGATGATCACCGAAATCTTCCGCGGTTTGTTTTTTAATGAAAAGGAGACGTAATTGTAGGCATACTCAAGAATATTCGCCAGACGCTGTGCTTCGTTGATATAACTTTCAGGGAAAATGATCTGGTAATTTTCGGTCCTGATTTGTTCCCATCGGATGAATGCAGGATCCTGACCTCTCTCGTAAAACTGAGAATGAGAAGGCATTGAAACAAATAACAGAATGAATGAAGCAATAAGAAAAGCGAAATTACGGTTTTGAAGGTGATGAAGCATGCCGGACACTGTAAACATTCCAAATTAATCAAATCGGGATAATTGATTCTCTATCCACCCTTTCTTTTTGTGGTATACCCTGCTTCATTCAGGATTTGAATGATCCTGTTGCGGAAATCGCCCTGAATCAGGATATCATCCCCCGTTACACTCCCCCCGGTATTGCAGGTTGATTTTAAAAGCCGCGCCAATTCTTTGCGGTCATTGGTAGTGCCGATAAATCCGGAGATCAGTGTGACGGTTTTTCCTTTACGGCTTTTACGATCGACGGAAACATACACTGTTTGATGCTCCGGTGGCAGGGATTTCTCTTCCGGGGGGTCGTCGTCTCTGTATTGATATTCCGGATTGGTAGAATAGACAATACCGGTACGCTGCTTTCTCTTCTTCTTGTTGTCGTTCATCTCTCTTCAACCTGTTAATGGAAAAGGCATTTTGAAAATACGCATTAATTTCAATTTTAATGTGGCTCAAGAAGAAAAAACATTAAATTCGCTTCGTTGTATTGATCAGAAATCTACTAAGGATGAAACAGTTCAGAGTATATAATCTGACCATCGGTTGGTTCATATTCATTATCGCTTCGGTTGTTTATTTGTTAACCATTGAGCCAACCACCAGTCTCTGGGACTGTGGTGAATTTATTGCTTCGGCATTTAAGCTGGAAGTAGGACACCCACCGGGGGCACCCTTCTGGATGATCATGGCGAGGGGACTCTCCCTTTTTGCCGGAACAGATGTCTCTCAGGCAGCAAAAATGATCAATACACTGTCCGCCCTGGTCAGTTCCTTAACCATTCTTTTTCTCTTCTGGACCATCACCCACCTTGCCAGAAGGATTTTGATCAAAGGCGATGATTATTCAACCGGAAAACTGATTGCCGTGATGGCAAGCGGGATCGTTGGGGCATTAGCCTATACCTTTTCCGACACCTTCTGGTTTTCAGCCGTGGAAGGAGAGGTTTATGCTACCTCGTCACTCTTTACGGCCATTGTTTTCTGGGCAATCCTTCGGTGGGAGAGTGTAGCCGAAGAGAAACATGCCGACCGGTGGTTAATCTTTATCGCCTATCTGATGGGCCTGTCCATTGGGGTACACCTGCTCAATTTACTTGCAATTCCAGCCATCGTTTTTGTTTATTATTTCAGGAAATATAAACCAACAAAACGGGGATTTATTTTAGCAATCCTGATCTCTATTATCATCCTGGGTGTTATCATGTACGGGATCATACCGGGAATTGTAAAAACCTCCTCCAGGTTTGAACTCTTTTTTGTCAATACAATCGGCCTTCCTTATAATTCCGGAGTATTAATCCATATCGTTTTCACGATTGCCTCCGTTGCCGGAGGAATCTATTTCACGAGGAGAAACGCTAATCCGATATATGCTGCCGTCTCGTCAACAATAGCGTTGATTCTCCTGGGTATCCCCTTTATGTCGGACTCGTTGCTTCTGAACCTCCTGTTGCTCATCGTTGTTGCCGGAATTGTTTATTATCTTTCAACAAAAAATCACATCATTCTGAACACCCTTATTACGGCAGCCCTGGTTATCCTGATCGGCTATTCTTCTTTCACCATAATCCTGATCCGATCCGCGGCCAATCCCCCGATCGATGAGAACAATCCGGAAAATGTATTCTCTCTCCTCTATTACCTGAACCGGGAACAATATGGTGAAAGACCGCTTCTTTACGGACAGTATTACAGTGCCCCCATAGTTGACGTTGCAGAAGGGAATCCTACCTATACACCCCGGGATGGGAAATATGTCGTTTCAAGGTATGCTTCGAAGTATGTCTACGATGAACGATTGACTACCTTCTTTCCCAGGATGTGGAGTGCCCAACCCGATCATCGCCGGGTATACGAGGATTGGGGAGAGGTAGATGGTGAACGAATCAGTATCAAGAATTCACGAGGGGAAGATACCTTTGTTGAGAAACCCACCTTTGGGCAAAACCTCCGGTTCTTCTTTACCTATCAGATTGGCCACATGTACCTGAGATACTTCATGTGGAATTTTTCCGGCAGGCAGAATGATGAACAGGGATATGGAGGACCATTGAAAGGAAACTGGATTAGCGGGATAAAGTTTCTGGACCGGGCAAAAATTGGCAATCAGGATAATTTACCCGGACATATTGCAAACGATAAATCCAGGAATGTCTATTATTTGTTGCCCTTTATCCTTGGATTAGCCGGCTTCTTTTACCACGCTCAGAGAAACCGGAAAGATTTCTGGGTTGTTTTGCTGCTGTTTTTGTTTACCGGTCTCGCCATTGTTGTTTACCTGAATCAATATCCGAATCAGCCCCGCGAAAGGGATTATGCTTATGCTGGATCCTTTTATGCCTATGCTATTTGGATTGGTCTGGGAGTGCTTTCTCTTTTTGATGTCCTGTCAAGACCCATGAGGAAGGAATGGGGGGCTATTCTTGCCGGTGTGCTTTGCCTGATACTGGTTCCGGGTGTTATGGCAAAGGAGAACTGGGATGATCACGACAGATCAGGACGGTTTACCGCGAGAGATATTGCCTACAATTACCTCAATTCCTGTGCCCCGAATGCCATACTCTTTACCAATGGTGATAACGATACATTCCCCTTATGGTATGCCCAGGAAGTGGAAGGAATACGAACCGATGTCCGCGTGGTAAACCTGATGCTGTTCAACACTGATTGGTACATTGACCAGATGAAATGTAAAGCCTATGAGTCCGATCCTTTGCCCCTCTCTGTTCCCAGGGAGAAATACAAGGACGGAACCAACGGACAGGTTTTTATGATCGAAAGAGTGAAAGAATATATCCCTGTTAAACAGGTGATCGATTTTGTTGTTAATGATGATGAGGCAACGAAAATAAGGTATGAGAATGAGTTGCTGGATTATATTCCTACCAAAATGTTTCGTATACCCGTTGATTCTGCTACAGTAGTTGAAAACGGAACCGTTGCTCCCGAACTGGCCGATCAAATTGTAACATCAATAGATATCAAAATAAACCGGAATTACCTCCTGAAAAACCAGCTGATGGTCCTTGACCTGCTGGCTCAAAACAACTGGGAGAGACCCATCTATTATGTGACCGGTGGACACGATGATGCCCTGGGATTGGAAGAGTATTTTCAACTGGAAGGGTTTGCCTACCGGCTGGTACCGATAAAAACCGAAGGAGCAACCGGATTTCTGGAAATGGGCAGAATAAATGCCGATACCATGTATGATAACCTGATGAATACCTTCAAATGGGGCAGGATGAATGAACCCGATGTCTACCTTGATTTCTATCACAAAAGAACCTTATCAGTCATCAAGATCAGGAATAATTTTACCCGCCTGGCGGAAGAATTGGTTAATCAGGGGAAGAGGGATTCAGCCGTAGCTGTTCTTGACCGCTGTATGGAACTAATGCCGCAGGAACGGATTCCTTACGATATTTTTACCGTAGGGATAGCAGAAGCCTATTACAAATGCGATGAACTTAATAAAGCAAATGCAATCGTCGATCAGTATGCCCTGGTTTGTGAGGAGGAACTTAATTACTACTTTTCTCTGAGACCATCCATTGGTAATGCCATCGATTATGAGAAACGACTGAATCTGCAGATCTTCCAGGAATTGGTGCGGTTAACACAACGATTCGGACAGCTTGAAAAAGCAGCACGCCTTGAAGAAACATTCAATGATCTGTATAACCGGTATATCGTGAATAATCCCCGGTGATCAATCCATCAGTATCCTATTTGAAGGGCACCGATTTTTTACTTGCAGCAGACTTATTCTTTAAAAAGTTTCGGTTTTGCGATGGAAACTTTCTCTTTTGTTGGTTTGAATTCAACCACGGATTCCAGATAACAGGCCATGGTCTCCAAAAGTTTTTCCGGCAGAACAGGTTTGGAGATAAATTCATTGCAACCGGCAAGAAAACAACGCTCCCGGTTATCAAATGTATCGTAGGCGGAGATAGCAATTATGGGAAGTTCTTTACGATACTTACGAATCTCCCGGGTAGCATCCGATCCGTTTACAAACGGTACCAGGACATCCATCAACACCAGGTCAACTTTTTGATCTTCACTGCAGCAAATCTCTATTGCATCCAGTCCGTTTTTTACCCATAACACGGTTGCATCCACCTCCTTAAGCAGGAATTCAAAGTACTTGAAATTTGGTTCATCGTCTTCAACAACCAGAATCGTTTTGCCTTGCCAGTGGTATGGATAGATCTTTGTATCCAACGTGTTGTTAATTGGGTGTTCAGTTTTCGGGATGAAAAGATACGGAATAAATGGCTATGTTTCAGGCTGTGCTATAAAAATAATAAACAGGGCATTGTTGAAAACTCGTTAATAAGGATGGAATTTCATATATTACCCGCACTTAGAGAAATACCATACACCAGGCTACATGACAAACAGATTTATATTCACTCACCAGCCGGTAAATAAATCCTGATAATAGAAATGAGCCTACGGGATTTTGAATAATTTTGGATTTGCTGCTATGAGTTCTTCTTTCAATGCCGGGGGAAGTAATGCATTAATCAGGCTTTTTACCGAAAGAAGCTGGTTTACTGTCAGACCCTCTGCTTCATGAATATCTGTACCTTCCAGTACAGCATCCGAGAAATCAGCATCTTTTACGATGGCTTCTTTTATGTTCGATCGGGTCAGATTGGCTTTGACTAAAAAGGCACCGGTAAGATCAGCCTCTTTGAGGTTTACAAATCTGAGATCCGCTTTTGATAAATCGCTGCCTTTCAGGTTAACCTCTTTCAGGTTCAGAAAACGAAGGTCAGTCCTGGACAGATCGGTGTTTGACAGATCAACCTCTTTCAAAAAATCAATGCTATATCCTTCCTGTTTAAGAAAATAATCAATTTGAATACTGACCACTTCAGAATCAATTTCAACCTGTGAACCGGGGATTGCTTCCAGTAGACCCTGTTTGTGCAGTCTCAGGAAATCATTCAGGCTGATATCCTCTATTATAATTGCTTTTGGGTCACGAAGCGATTGTTCCTGAGCAGGTGATGACCAGATAGTACAAAAGCTGAATAATAATAACAGGAATAGGCGTAAAGTATGAGTTAACATTCTTGTATTCATAGCAGATTTTTAGTACGTAATATAATACAACTATGTACCGAAAGTCAAGTCTTTTGAAGAAAAAATTATGTGATAACCCTGCAGAGCGAAGAATAAAAAGGAGAATACACAGCGCTAAATCTCTGAAAAACAAACTGATATCGTCAGGCTGTTCGGGATTTAAGTTCTGAACAGATTGGATGGAATTTTTTCCGGCTGATCGTGATCTACGGAACTTTATAAATGAATGAGTTGATGTTCATGCCCGCTCCAACGGATGCAAAGGCAAGATAATCGTTTTTCATGAACTGCTGGTATGGAAGTTTACCCTTGAGGATCAGATCAAGAAGAGTAGGAAGGGTTGCTACCGAGCTATTTCCATATTGAGAGATGATCATGGGCATGATATGCTGAGGAATAATCTTCTCTCCGAATAGCCTGAAAATACGTTGAAGAATGGCTTCATCCATTTTTTCATTGGCTTGATGGATGAGTACCTTGCTGATATCGTTCAGTATTAATTTTGCCTTCTCAACAGCGTCTTTAACAACCTGCGGAACGGTTTTTAATGCATATTCATACAACTTTCTGCCGTTCATTTTAATAAACAGCTCCGCTCCTGAAAAGTCCGGATTATACGATTTATCCATCCGCAACATATCGGCATACTCCAGGGAATCGGACCGTGTGGAATGGGATAGTATACCAATTGGTTTTCTGCTGACCACGGATTCCAGGAGAACTGCTCCTGCCCCATCCGAATAGATCATGCTATCGCGGTCATAAGGATCTGAAATTCGTGACAGGGTTTCTGCTCCGATAATCAATGCTTTTTTTGCATCACCCGATTTCAGGAAATAGTCTGCCTGAATAACTCCCTGCAACCAACCGGGACAGCCAAAAATCAGATCGTAGGCGATGGTGTTCGGATTCTTAATTCCCAGTTTCTTTTTTACCCGTGCTGCCAGGCTTGGAACAAAATCAGAACCCTTCTGGTTAACCCGTACATCTCCAAAATTATGGGCAACAATGATGTAATCCAGGCTTTCAATGTCGGTATTTGATGATTCAAGTGCATCCAAACTGGCAAAATAAGCCAGGTCGGATGTAACCAGATGCTCATCCGCGTATCGACGCTCCCGGATTCCCGTTATCTCCTCAAACTTGGATATGATCAGGTTTGTCGGCGAGTTAATTTTTTCTCCTTCCGGTGAATAAAACAAATTTTCGAGAAATGTTTCATTTGACACCTTTTTGGGGGGAATATAACTGCCGGATCCGGTGATGACCGTATATCTGCCTTTCTTCATAATTTCAGGCCCCTTTGTCAATTCATTGTGGCAAAGGTATTAAATAAATAATAATTCGAAGAAAAAACCCTGAAAATCACTTGAAACTATTGGGTCTCATTCATTACATCGGTTAATTTTAATACATTTGATTCAACAGTACGCAAACCAAAGAACGAGAACGATGGATTGTAAACTTCTCTTTTTTGCTATAAAATGTATAAATAATTCTATTAACGAAATGAAACAGACTAATCATTTTGCATGGCCGTTAACCTCAATCCTGCTGTTTTTACTACTCTGTGTTGCATGCACCACATCCGATGTCCCGGAATTTTCTTCGGAAAGCATCAGCCAGGTCCCCTGGCGGAACATCGGTTCGGGAAGATACGGGGGAAGAATATCCGATATTGAAGTAATCCAGCAGGAGAAGATGACAGTTTATATTTCAGCCTCTACCGGGGGAGTATTCAAATCGGTTGATACCTGTCGAACCTGGAGTCCCCTGTTTGATTATGCTGGAAATTCACTTTCTGTCGGAGATATGGCGATATCCTTTTCAGATCCTGAAATAATCTGGGTTGGAACGGGAGAGGCATCCGGTGAACAGAGCTCTGCCTCCATTGGTGACGGAGTATACAAATCCCTGGATGGCGGGTCAACCTGGAAGCACATGGGATTGGAAAATACACGACACATTTCAAGAATCCGGATCCATCCGCAGAATCCCGATGTTGTGTACGTTGCGGCTACAGGATCACGCTGGGGAGCAAATGAAGAGCGGGGAATTTACCGTACAACGGATGGTGGTGAAACCTGGGAGAAAATACTTTATGTGGATGATAACACCGGGTTTTCTGACCTGCTCCTATTTCCGGATGGCACTACCCTGTTAGCTTCTGCCTGGCAGCAATACCGGAATGCATGGGCTCATGTCCAGAAGGGTCCCAACAGTGGATTGTACCGCTCAGTAGATGGAGGAGATTCCTGGGAAAAAATTGAGGAAGGAATCCCACAGGACAATATTGGCAGGATTGCTCTGGACTATGCACCTTCAGATCCCGACCGGGTCTATGCCTGTCTGGAACACGATTCCCTGGGATTTTTCAAATCGGAAAACATGGGTGAGACCTGGACAGTTATGCAGGATGATGTGAGAACATCATACTGGTACGGAAGGATCTATGTCGATCCGGTCAATGAAGATCGGGTGTGGGTGATGGGCACACTCGTGCAGGAAACCATAGATGGCGGGAATTCATTCAACCGGATCCGGATGAGGGATGTACACGTAGACCACCACGTGGTCTGGATGAACCCGGAAGATAGTGCTTTTATGATTTTGGGCAATGATGGTGGGTTATATCTTACACGCGACAAGGGAACAGCATGGACCTTTATTGGTAACCTTCCAATTGGACAATACTACAACATCAGCATTGACCATCGTGATCCGTACCGGATATATGGAGGACTTCAGGATAACGGGGTCTGGGGAGCTCCATCCAAATCCTACAACAATCAACGGATCAGCAACAGCGATTATATCTCCATTACCGGTGGAGACGGATTTTATTCTGCTACGGAACCATTGGATGCCAGTGTGGTTTATGGAGCATCACAATATGGCTTTATTGTAAAATTTGATATCCAGGCTGAGCAGCGGAAGATGATCCGGCCCAGGCCGGAGTCAGAGGAAGAGGAGTACCGCTTTACCTGGAATACACCGTTTTTCGTTTCAAGACATAAACCCCATGCACTTTATCTTGGTGGAAATAAACTATTTAAAACAACCAGTCGCGGTGAAAACTGGGAGGTGATCAGCGATGACCTTACCCGCGGACCAAAAGCGGATACCATTACCATTATGGGAATAAAACCTGTCTGGAAACCTTATGCTACAATCAGTGTTCTTTCTGAATCACCGCTACAAAAAGGGGTATTGTATGCCGGAACAGATGATGGGAACCTCCATCTGACCATGGATGAGGGAGAGACATGGACAGACCTGACAGAAAAATTACCGGGCCCTCAGGACCGTTTTCTTACCCGGATTATTGCTTCCGTTCATGACCTTGCTACTGCATATGTAGCCTATGGAAGGTATTATGAAGCGGATGACTTTTCCCCTTACCTGTTTAAAACAACAGATTTTGGAGAAACATGGACGGACATTACCGGAAACATGCCGGAAGTGGCTGTCGTAAAAGGATTTGCCGAACATCCGGGAAATCCGAACCTGCTGTTTGCCGGAATACACAATGGATTATTGATTAGTATCGATGGTGGGTACCACTGGATACGACCGGATAACCTTATTAAGGTAGCCATTGATGACATTGAAATTGCCGAAGCGGAAAACGACCTGGTGCTTGGATCCTATGGTCGTGGAATATTTATCTGGGATGATATTGCCATGCTGGAAGAATTATCACCGGAAGTGCTGGAACAGGACGCTTTTCTGTTTACCCCGAGGGAAACAATACTTCCTGACTCAATAGAAACACCGGAAGAAGAGGAAGAGGTGTATGATTTTAAAGCACCCAATCCGCCCGCGGGAGTGCTCATCACCTATTGCCTGAAAAAAGAACCGAAATCAGAGAAAAAGAGAGTGCTGATCAAGATCACAGACTCCAGAGGAAGCGAAGTGAAGGAGATACCGGGAACAAATCACAGAGGATTAAACCGGGTAAACTGGGACTTGCAAGGTGCTGATCCAGGAACATACACAATCTCCCTGATGGCACAGGGAGAAACATTGAGCCGGAGCGTCTCTGTAAAACCACCAACCTATCGAAGGAATTTCTGGCATTGATTGGTATGATTAATGATTTGTTTCGCACCTACGGAGCGAATATGCTTCAATACTGTTTTGTATATCTTGCAAAAACAGTATAAACGATAGGACAACCGACCCAATAGAAAACGATATGTCAGGACTAAAATCTGAAAAGGGAGTTATTTTGGGATCGTTAACCAGGTACATAAATTCAAACGCACTGGATTTCAACACAATTTCTGTTGAACGAAAGATTCAATTCAACGAGATCGCTGAATATATATCCGGTAAAGTCAGGGAAAGCGAACCGGTAAACCTGACGTTTATTTGCACACACAATTCCCGGAGAAGCCAGATGAGCCAGCTCTGGGCGCAGACAGCGGCATTGTATTACCGGATACCCGGGATTCGATGTTTTTCAGGAGGTACAGAAGCGACAGCTATTCATCCGGTGGCAGTGACAGCATTGAAAAAGGCAGGATTTCAGATTGATCCGGATGGAATTGGTTCAAATCCGGTTTACCGGGTTACCTATGCTAACGGGATTGAACCGGTTGAACTTTTTTCAAAGAAATATTCAGATCAGGTCAATCCACAGGGAGGCTTTCTGGCAATAATGACCTGCCCGGATGCGGATGAGGCCTGCCCGGTCGTTCCTGGAGCAACAGCCCGTTTTTCCATACCGTATGAAGACCCGAAGGTGGCAGACAACACCCCGGAGGAGGCTTTGCGATATGATGAACGGTGCCAGCAGATCGCAACGGAAATGGTTTACCTGTTTGCTCAGGTGAAATAGTGATCATTTTAGCGGTCGGACCGGCTCCCTTGGGCCAGAGCACCTTCCAGCGGTCAGACCGAAAGGTACCGTCCGACCGTTTTCAACGGTCCGACGGATTTAGCTTGTTCAACAGCCGGACTGACATGTCCGGCCGCCTCAAGCCGGCTGACCGATGGATTTATTTAACAACCGATTGCTCATCCGGGAAATAGGATAAAATCACAAATCCCAAAAGTTTCAATAGTTGATAATGAATATTGAATTTTATTTGTTATTTGTGGGTTGATATTTGGTATTTGTATCTACTGTTCATAAGTTAAGAAAACAGTCTATCTTTACAGGATAGAACAATCCAACATAACCACATGACCCTTACAAACCTGATCATCCTTAGTGCAGGAACCCTGCTTTTGATATACTTCTCATGGATTGCCTCGATCAGGGAAAAACGGTGCCACGGCACCTACCGTTTCTTTGCTTTTGAATCCATTTTACTGATTATTTTGATGAATTATCCGGTATGGTTCAAGCATGTTTTATCCGTCAACCAGATCATCTCCTGGCAATCATCAACTTCATCGCACTGTTCCTTACGGCAAGGGTAGAAGAAGGAGAAATGATCAATAAATTCGGCGACGATTACCGGGGGTATATGAAGCAAACAAAAATGTTTTTTTCGTTTTTCTTATGAGCCAACTCGTCAGACGAACTTGAGTCGTCTGACGAGGACAACATTTTATTCGTATCTCAGGCATTCAGCGGGATTGGTATTGGCTGCCTTCAGGGTGGTAAAGAAAACAGGGATCATGCTGGCTACAAGAATAGCTACCAGGGGAACCAGAAACAACCAGAGCCTGATCGAGGTATGGTAGGCAAAGTTCTGCATCCATTTCGAGATAAAGAGCAAGACAATGGGTGTAGCAATGCAGAAAGCAAATCCAATCTGAATCAGGAAATCTTTTGCAACCAGGGAAATAATTCCGGTCCCGGTTACACCCATTACTTTCCGGATGCCAAACTCCTTGATTCGCATGGTGGTGACAAAAAGAACCAGTCCAAAAATGCCAAGACAGGTGATCAGAATAGCCAGAAAAGCAAACCATCGGGTCAGTTTACCGGTCATCTCCTCCCGGGAATAATAATTGGTTATAAATTCATCCAGGAATTGATAATGAAAAAGTTCGTTTGGGAACAGCTCCCTCCAGGTTTCTTCCAAACCGGAAATCAATTCTTGCTCACTCCCCTTCCTGTATGTAATGCTTAATACAAAATACTCATCAGGACGGAGAATAAGGGCAACGGGAATAATCTGGCTATAAAGGGATTGAACATGAAAATCCCGGATAACCCCGATTATTTCATAGCTCCTGATACCTCTATTAGCAAATTGCCCAACGGCATCAGAAGGTAATAAAATCCCCATTTTCTGTATGAAGGCTTCATTAACAACCATGCGGCTGGTGGTATCTGCAGCCGGATACTTTCTAAACCAGGTGCCTGCAAGCAGTTCCAGGTCGAAAAGATCCAGGTAATTGGTGTCCACATATTTAATATCGAACATGTATCTTTCTGTTTCCGGGGCTCCCGGAGAGGAGAAGAAGGATCCCAGCCTCATATCCGATGTGGGAGCTCCGTTAGAAAAGGAAAATTGTTCAATATCTGGTTCCTGAATCAACCGGTTTCGAAGCCGGGACACGATAACGGGATCATTATCAGGCAATGTGATATTCACGATCTCTTCCTTCCGAAAACCCATATCCTTTTCCTGCATATAGCGTAGTTGATGGGAAATGGTCAGGGTTACCATGATTAACCCCAGGGAAATGATGAACTGAAACACGATAAGAACGTTACGAAGTGAAAACCTTTTTTTCCCCTTCGACTGAACGGCTCGGTAAAGTACCCTGGCAGGATGGAAGGAGGAGAGAATAACCGAAGGATAAAATCCGGTTAAGGCAGTGACAACCAGAGTTGCGAGAAGAAGATACAAAAAGATGGAAGGCGAAGCATAAAGCTCCAGGTTGATGGTTCCTTCAAAAATATTGTTCACCGAGTTTAACAGGAGCTCTGATAGAAAAAGCGATATGACTACTGCAAGGATAACCAGGATGAGGTTTTCAAACATGAACTGCCGGATAAGATCCCGCCGGAATGCACCGCTCACCTTTCGTATACCAACTTCTACTGAGCGCTTCAAAGCATGAGCTGTCCGGAGATTGATTACATTGATGCTGGCAATGATAAGAATAAGAATACCAACCAGGGAAATCACGATAATGAACTCCCGGGAAGTGGTATAGTCCGGATTATCCATCCTGAAACGCTCGTTCAGGTGAATATCTGTTAACGGTTGCAAATAGAAATCTTCCATATCACGGTCACTTTCCCTTAAGTATTTTTCTTTCAGTGTGTTGAACTGTTCTTCGAACTGGTCCGGGTCGATACCAGGATTCAATTTAACATAGGTGAAAAAGCCACCCATTGTGGCCCTCCACTGATCATAATCAAACCCAAAAATTTCTGCTGTTAATGAATTGATAGATAGGAGAGCAGTGAACGGAAGATGGGTATGAATATCCGGATCTTTTACCAGTCCTGTTATGGTAAATGGGATTGAATTGAACAGGATAATTGATTCCCCTATCGCAGAATCCAACGGGAAATATTTTCGGGCAAATCCCTCGGTCAGGACAATTGAATTTACATCCCGCAATGCGGATGCCTGATCGCCGGCAATCCATTCGACCGCAAAAAAATCAAAAAAATCGGGTTCAGTAAAAACAAAATTCTCTTCCTGAGTGACTTCCTCATTAATAATTACCTGCTGTTGGCTTGTGTAATAAACCTTAACCACCTTCTCAAACCCGGTCATTGTTTCCCGGATGGCATCCGCCATCGGAGACTGAGTACAGGCGGTAAAATCATTCGCCTGAGGCATTTTGAAAAGATGCGTAACCCGGTAAATCCGATCATGATCCGGATGAACCCTGTCAAACTTCAATTCATTTTCAACGAAAAGAAATATAATCAGGCAACTGGTAATGCCCAATGCCAGACCAATGAGATAGATGACCGAATAGGTTTTATTGTTGAGGAAACTTCTCAGTGCTGAGATCAGATAGTTACGGTACATGCTACCCTTTTTCAAATAGTATTCCAATCAGCATGCCAATTATTGTTATGCGCTATCAAACAGCACGGTATGATTGTGGAATAAATGTTTTATATAGCTAATGCTGTTCCGGAATGAAACGGGATCTGTTTCAGAATGGTGCAATAAACTCGTCAGACGACTTACGTTCATCTGACGAGTGTAAAATTACAGGGGGATTGATTTATGAGGTATGCTAAAATCCCCCTGGACCACTTTGGCTGCACCATATTGGTCCTTCCCCCCTGGAAAGGGGGAGAAATTGTGATAAGTATTACTAAATCCGTCAAGCCGGCTGAAGCGGCTAGACGGGTCATAAATATGATCTGTTCGTTGTTCGGTTACGTCTAATTAACAGGACGACTAACGAATACCGCCAACCGAAACGGGCTTCGTAACCGTTTTCCGTAATACGAATATACCTTAAGTTTCACTTACTCATACCGTAAACAGTCCGCCGTATTCAGTCTTGCAGACCTTCCGGTATGATAAAGCATACTCAACAGGGTGAAGAATATGGTCAATAAAAGAGCAATAAAGTAGGGTAAGGCAGAAAAATCGACTTTATAGGGGAAATTTTGAAGCCAGTTCTTAACCAGAAAATAGGCAGCAGGCCATGCCAGGATATTTGCTGCGATCAACAGGATCATAAATTCCCGTGCAAACAGGCGTGTAATTGATAAAAACCTTGCTCCCATCACCTTGCGAATACCAACTTCTTTCGTTCTTTTTGCTGTAGTAAATGCCACAAGTCCATACACTCCCAGGCAGGCAATGAGAATAGCTATTACTGCCAGAGTAAATACAATTCTGGATAATTGGTCCTCAATCATGTACATACGGGCGTGGTACTCATCAACGAATTCAAAATCATAAGTATCTTCCGGAAAGAATTCTGCAAATTTGGTTTCGATAAGCTTCATTGATTCCTGCAGATTTTTTCCCTCCACTCGAAAAGATATACTCCAGCCAACCAGTCGGTTCTGGTAGGGGCGAATCATAAAAGGGGTAATGGTGTTTCGTACCGAAAGAAAATGATAATCCCTTACTACACCAACAATGGTAGGCATCATTCCTGCATATCTTCTGTAGTCACCTCCATACCGTATTTTCTTTCCTATTGGGTCATCAAATCCCATCCGCTTAACCGCAGCTTCATTTAATATTACTTCATCTTCAGCTTCTCCCTCTACTGGTTGAGGTTCACTGAATCCTCTCCCTTCGACCAGGGTCATTTCATAGGTATCGAGGTAATGCCGATCGGTGTAATTCACATTGATCCGGATAAATTCATCATCCTGAGCTCCTTCCCAGGTAATTCTTGTCCAGTTGGTAGATTCACATACCCTGTAGTCGTGCACAGAAGCGTTTACGATTCCGGGGTACCTGAGAAGCTCTGCCCGGAAGGTATTGATCTTGGTCATTGATGTGTCCATAAGCGGAACTCTGACAACCAGTTCAGGATTGTAGCCAAGATCTTTATTCTTGAGATAGAATGCCTGCCGGGCTACACCAATTGTACCGATGATCAGGGCTACAGAAATGAAAAACT
>Ga0315550_1000478_pt1 | contig 24705 bp, 15 predicted proteins | sample SalMarSW160190MG_2_FD_203100 | JGI IMG/M metagenome (GOLD analysis project Ga0315550, IMG submission 203100) | Salt marsh sediment microbial communities from the Plum Island Ecosystem LTER, Massachusetts, United States - Salt Marsh Sediment SW1601-90 ... | reverse complement strand
CACAACTATAATGGAAAGATTAACTCCGAACGACCAGATCACAGCATTTATAACAGGCATCCACGCCATAGCAATAATGAAGATAACTGCACTCGTGGAAACAGCTGCGGTAATAGTGTTGGAAAGGCCTCGAACATGATAAAATGCAAAAATAAATGAGGTACTAACTCCGTACATAATAAAGTATACAAACGCAGGCGATTGCGGATCAAAGATATCGGTACCATACAACATTAATCCAGCAATCATGCTTCCTAAAAAACCGAGGATTGTGATAAAAGAAAGCCTCCAAAATTCCCCAAGCCAATTTGTCATTTTATACTCCTTTTCTTGTTTATTGAATAGTTTCTCTGTCATTCAATCAAACCTAATATACAGACTTTTCTGTTTTTTCCAATTCTTCAAAGTATTTCCGTATTAATTCCTGATAATCCTTAGAATATCCCTGTTCCAATGCTTTCGACAGTTCTTCCCTTAACAGGCTGCTGTCCTCCAAAGAGTCCCAGTCTATATCCTTCGGACTCCGACGAGTTATTTGTGTGCCGGTTTCTGCCTTGCGTTTCTTTTCATAGTCGCGCTCGCGCGTAGATTTAGAAGCATCCAGAAGCCGTGAGAGAATACGTTCCTGCTTTCTGATCGTTTCTGGATTCACATTATTTTGTTCAAGATTCCTGATAACCTCTTCCATCTCTTCTGCAATTTTTTCAAGATCGCCCAGTATCTTTTTCCGATCGCCGCTTTGTTGCGCTTCGCGGTTCAGCTCCTCTAATGTTTTTTTAATTGCACCCTGTTCCTGTGCCAGCCGGGCAGCTTCGGCCGCTTGCTGCTGAGATATTCCGCCCATCTGCCGGGTCTGCATGTTAACGGACATCTGCCGGCCTGCAGCCATTCGCAACTGCTGCATAAGACTCCCTGCACTGCTTCCGATTCCTCCCTGCATCATTGTCTGGAGTGCATTCTGTACTTGTATTGCCGCACTATTAAGAGCGGCCATAGCTTTTACCTGTTCCCTGGATGCATTTACGCCATTTCGATCAGATAAAAACTTCATTGAATTATTCATATTTACCAGCGCTTCACCAATCGCTTGACCCATTTCCGGTGTTATAATAAAAGATTTTTGGGATAATTCATTCAATTCCCTGATTATATTATTCAAGTCTTGAGCAATCCGCTGCTGATCCTGTGCATTCTGACGAAGCTGCGAAGAGTTCCTCGGTGATTGCTGTGATCGGTACTTCAGCGCTTCTTCTTCTTTTGAAAGCTCCAGAAGATTATTGATCGCTTTACGCATTTCGTTTACCACGTATTGCGATTGCTGCTGAAGCATCTGCTGCTGCATTGCTTCCATTTGCCGGCTGAACTGCCGGAGCTGCTCTCCGATTTGCTGCTGAGTTTCTTGCGCCTGCTGCATCTGTCCCTTTTGCATTTGCTGCGATGCCTGCTGCATTTTCTGATCCAAATTCTGTTTCTTCAACTGCTCCAAAGAACTCTGCATTTCATCCGCGGGCATTTCAGTAAAGAACTCCTCCATCCTGTGTTGAAGATCGGCTGCCTCGTGTTCCATGTCTTGCTCTTTCTTTACAAGATCAGCCTGCTTCTTTGCTAATTCTTGTTGTTTTTGAGAATCATCGGATGACTTCGAATTCTCTTCCTGAAGCTCTTTCTCCAATTTCTCCAGCTCCTGTGCTCTTTTTTTCACTTCATCCATTTTCTGTTCAATACGGAGACGCTTAAGCAGATTCAATGTTCTCTCTATGCTCTGGCGAAAGCGTTCTTCCGAGAAGGTCAAGTCCTTCATCGCCCGCCGAAGTTGTTCTTTGCTGATATTCGGCATCTGCTGCTGCAATTGCTTGAGCATCTTCTGTAACTCTGCGGCATCAAGCTGCTGGAAAAGCTGCTGAAGCTCCATGTATTTCTCCATCGTCTCCACCGAAAGCACGTTTTGCTGCTGCATTTGCCGTGTCATTTGCTCGACCCGGGATTGCACATTTTCCAGCTTCTTTTGTACTTCCTGGTATTGTTTTACTATTTCTTCCATTTTCTTTTGCGTCTGCCAGTCAGGATCCTTGTTCTTCTTCAAGTCGCGATTGATGGACTCCATATTCTCTTTCAGTTTCTTTGTATCATCGAGCGACTGCTTCAGATCTTCTATGGAACGATCATGATCCTTATTGATATCGGCAAAAACCTCGTCTAAAGAAGGAAGCCTGAGAAGATAAAGCTTGCTTCGTCCGCTTTTTGAACCATGGATTGCATCATTATCAAAAACTTCAGCAAAATATTCAACAACATCTTCCGGCACGAGATTGAGGCCGGTGAGATTCCATCTATAATACATTTCGATTTGCCCCTCGGAAGCAGCGGGGAGAGGAATTGAAGCAAATGTATACTCATCATGCGCCTGTTCATAACGGGATTTAATTAATCTATATCCAAGACGCATACTGGAAAAACCAAAATCATCTCTTGCTTTCAAGAAAAGCAGGATCTCTTGATCGCCGATAATATCAATGTTACGGCCCGGATCGACAATTATAACTGTTGGAAATTCGTCCATAACCGTATTAAACCGGTAGGTAACCGGTTCGATGCTCGATAATCCTTCTTCATCAAGAAGGTGAATAGAGTATGAAGTATTTGAAAGTAATGGAAATGATGCGGAGAATTTTTCCTGCCGTGTTGTGAACATTAACTTTGTATCGTTTCCGAACTGCATTACCGCTTCTTTTAACGTCTTGCTCGCGGATCCCGAAATAGTGACCCGCGTGCCTGCCAAAGCCGTAACATCACCGACAGACTCATCCAAAATCTGCGGTGGAATTTTAGTATATTCCGGATAATCGAGACGCACGTGAAATGACCGTATCAACGGGCGATTCAGTACGGTCAGCGTATAGTGTTTGCTTTCAGCATCTGCATATTGAGCAAAATATTTTGTCGTTGTGCTGACTGCCTGAAATGTGGCCGAGAAAACACCGTTCAAATCCGGTTTTACTTTCAGTTCGTCGAAGTTCTCCTGTCCTTCCTGTTGCCGTATGATTGTGAGCTCCGTCGAACGCGGAGTGAATGCCGGAAGAAGTGATATCACCTTTGCCTGTACGTCGATATTCTCACCTTTGACTATTTCTTTATTACCCGGCGTAAGTTCAATCCGGTATTTCGGCGGCGGTGAAAATTCCCGTGTAAAATGAACCAGCCGATATGCAGCATGAGAAATAGAATCAGGAAAAAAAAGAAACAATACGGCCGTACAGACAATACTTACAATCAGCCTGCGGTATTGTTTGGGAAAATGTTTTGTACTGACAGATCGTGTAAAATCGAGCGGTTGGATTTCTTTAGTAAATTCTTTGAATGTCTCGTCAATTAATTCCGTTGAATAAAGCATGGAAGCTGAACCGGCCTCTTTTGCAAGCTGAAGAGCATTCAACAACCTGTCTTTAATGGAAGGGAAAAACATGCCGATTCGTTTCGCGATCTCGTTCTCTGTAATCGACGGCAGCACACGGACCAATCGAAAAAACGGACGAACAATCATCCAACTGCCCATGCATACAAACAAAAGGGCGGAAAGAATAACGATTATTGTTCTGACTGTTTTGGAGAAATCGAATAATGTTTCTGCAAGAATGAGAGACGCCGTTATAATGAGAACACCCGTAAAAAAAACAAGAGTATTCGAAAAAAGATCCACACGGTTCTGTTTGTTACGAACCAGATGAATTCGATTCAGCAGTATTGTAAGAGTTAAAGAAGAACCACGCATAACCTTTTTATTCTTTAATAATGCTCAATGTGTTAATATCCACACAACAATATTTGTTCCGAACTTTAACGCTTCCTGCCGGATTGTTTCAGGATCGCCATGAATCTCTGAATCAGCCCAGGCATCGCTCGGATTTGATTCATACGTATAATAGACGATCAATCGTCCTTTATGGAACAATCCGAATCCCTGCGGCGGTTTTTCATCATGTTTATGAGTCTTTGGCACACCATTCGGAAAACTGAAGTGGCAATTGTAAAGCCCGTAGTTGAACGGCAGCTCGATTAATTCCTGATCCGGGAATACCTTCTTCATCTCACGCCTGAACGCTTTATCCATGCCGTAATCATCATCCGCATAAAGAAAGCCGCCCTGTGTCAGATATGCACGAAGCCGTTGTACTTCATAATCAGAGAAAGCAATATTTCCATGCCCTGTTATGAAAAGAAACGGATACGAAAAAAGCCTGTCGCTTGTAAGATCCACAAACTCGTACCCCGGATCGCAATCGATGTTCGTGTTTTGCCGGACAAACTTTAATAGATTAACTTCTGCCGAAGGATCATTATACCAATCTCCTCCGCCGTTATATTTCAGGCGCGCAATACGGAATTGGCTTTCGATACGAGTTTGTGCTTCTGCAATATACATTCCGCACAAGATAACAAAAAATACATAACTGATTTGTTTTATCACAACACTACCATAGATTTTATAATCGATAAATTTGTCTTATTATCAGAATTAATGTAGAGAATGAAATCACGATAATCAATGAATCATGCTTGCAACTCTGAGTTCTTCTGTCTAAGTTGCTATGACCGTAATATTCATAGGTGCTTTTATGAACACCGTAAGATATTCAACATCACTTATCCTCGGAACCCTGCTCCTTTTCAATAACTGCCGGCCACAAAATGAATCCATCGACCGCCAGCCTGCAGTTGCCGGATCATTCTATCCTGCCGGTCGAATGGAGCTCAATATAATGTTAAAGCAGCTCTTTGCTGAAGCAGTACCATCTAAAAACATTCAAAACGTTATCGCTATAATATCGCCGCATGCGGGATATGTATTCTCGGGAGAAGTAGCGGCTTCAGCATTTAATCAGATCGATACTGCTAAAGGGTATGAAAATATTTTTATTTTGGGTTCGAGTCATTATCTCGATTTCGAAGGCGCATCGATCTATTCACAAGGCAACTTTATCACTCCGCTCGGTACCGTCAAAGTAAATACAGGGCTTGCCGATAAACTTATTAAGGAAAACAGTGTTTTTTCCAATCGTACCGATGCTCATGCACGCGAGCACAGTCTGGAAGTGCAACTGCCGTTTCTTCAATACAAGCTGCGCAAGGAATTCCGGATTGTCCCTATCATTCTCGGCAGACAAACGCCTAAGACTTTTAAAAACATTGTCAGGGCATTGCAGGCATATTTGAATCCCAAGAATCTTTTCGTCATCAGTACCGATTTTTCGCATTATCCGTCATATGACGATGCAAAGAATATCGACAAAGCTACTGCGGAAGCAATTCTAACAAACTTGCCGGGTAACCTGCTTCAGTCAATAAGAACAAGTGAATCGAAAGGTTATTCCAATCTTGCCACTTGTCTCTGCGGCTGGACTAGCGTGCTGACGCTTATGTATATGACAGAGAATAAGCCGGATATTACCTATACGCACATCCAGTACAAAAATTCCGGCGATACTCAATACGGTGAAAAGAACCGGGTTGTCGGTTATAACGCAATTGTAACTGCTTTGAAAGAAAATAAGACAGGCACAGAATTTAAACTGAACGACAGGGATAAGAAGGAGCTGCTGCGAATTGCACGCAATACAATTATTGAATATATAAAGAACCGCAATATAATAGAGATTGATGAGAAGGATCTCTCGCCGGCAATGAAAACAAACTGCGGCGCTTTTGTCACATTGAAAAAGCATGGCAATTTACGCGGTTGTATCGGCAGGTTCGATGCGAATGAACCATTATGCAGAGTAGTACAGGATATGGCGGTCGCATCTTCGACTCAGGATCATCGGTTCAAAACGGTTGAGACGAGTGAAATTCCCGAAATCGAAATAGAAATTTCTGTGCTTACTCCGATGCGGCGCATCAATTCCGCCGATGAATTCCAACTGGGAAAACACGGCATTTATATGAAAAAGGGTTATAAATCCGGTACATTTTTACCGCAGGTAGCTGCGGAAACCGGATGGACGAAGGAAGAATTCTTAGGCCACTGCGCACAGGATAAAGCAGGTATCGGCTGGGACGGGTGGAAAGATGCCGAGTTGTATATTTATGAAGCGATAGTATTTGGTGAAAAAGAGCGGGGAAATAAGTAGTTGAAAAAAGATACTCCAAAAATCTCCAAGCGCGAATTTCTTCGCCAGTGCACTTTATGCGCCGGAGGACTTGCGCTTGGTGCGTACAGTTCAAATGTTTTTTCTATTTCGTCAAATACTGACTTAGGTAAGTATAGCAAGGAAGCGCTTTTCTATTCAAAAACAGCCGATGGATTGTTATGTGAAAAATGCCCGCACTCGTGTTTACTGAATGACGGTGATGTCGGATTCTGCCGCAATCGGGTTGCAAGCGACGGCAAAATGTACTCCATTGCATACGGCAATCCTTGCGCAGTACATATCGATCCAATCGAAAAGAAGCCTTTTTTTCATTTTCTTCCAGCTACGCATGCATTTTCAATTGCTGTTGCGGGATGCAATTTACGCTGTCTAAATTGTCAGAATTGGCAAATATCACAAGCGAGTCCGAAGGAATCAGATAACATTGAATTAATGCCTGATGAAGTCGTTAGGGCTTGCATCAACTCTGGCAGTGAATCCATTGCTTACACTTATTCCGAACCAATAACATTCTACGAATACGCTTATGATACAGCAAAACTGGCACATCAGCAGAAAATCCGCAATGTATGGAAGTCGGCCGGCTACATTAACGAGAAACCGCTTCGGCAAATATGCAAGGTGCTTGACGCGGCAAATATTGACTTGAAAATCTTCGATAAGGCAATTTATAAAAAGCTCTGCTCAGGAAGACTTGCACCGGTACTTAGAACGCTGAAGGTAATACACGAAGAAGGTGTTTGGTTGGAAATTACAAACCTCATCATTCCGACATGGACAGACAATTTCGACACTATCAAACGGATGTGTGAGTGGCTTTGTGCTAACGGATTATCCGATGCTCCGCTGCACTTCAGCCGGTTCACGCCTCTTTACAAACTCAGCCAGCTTCCGCCGACTCCTGTTGAGACACTGATAAAGGCACGCGCAATTGCTAGAGAATCAGGAATCAGGTTTGCCTATCTTGGCAATGTAGCCGGTCACCTTGCAGAAAATACATACTGTCCAAATTGTAATAAAATTATCATCGAACGGCGTGTGTTCACAATACTGAATAATCACATCGTAAAAGGAAAATGCAAATACTGCGGAGAAAAAATTCCCGGCGTTTGGGGATAATCGAATTATTCTTATTTGGAACACCTTTATTATTGATCCATGAGTGAAAATCTCGCCGCAAATAGAATACAACACATAAGTATTTCTCTCGTTTACATCGGCTTCGGTTCTATTCTTTCACAAATTCTTCTCATTCGTGAATTCCTCGTTAGTTTTTACGGCAACGAACTCAGTATAGGTATTATTTTTGCCGGCTGGCTGGTCTGGATCGGTATTGGATGTGCTGCCGGCAACAAAGTCGTTAATAAAAAAATAAATATTTCGTATTGTTTCTTTATTCTCATTGCCCTCACACCGTTAGTTACACTCTTGCAGATCATTGCCGTGAAATTCTCCCGCGGTTTTCTCCAGGCTTCAACCGGTGAATTTTTATCTATGATGAAACTTCTTGGATTTTCATTTTCGATCCTAAGTATTGGATGCTTTTTATGGGGAATACTGTTTACTATTGGTGCAAAAATACTTACATCGGGCAGAGAAGAACTCTGGCGAGGAGTAAACAAGGCGTATGTGCTGGATTCTATCGGGTGTGTCGTCGGCGGATTGCTTTTTTCGTTTGTAATGGCATCGTTGTTTTCAACTCTGCAAATTGTTTTATTCATACTCTTATATGCCTGGAGCATAGTGCTTTGGCAGTATTTAAGGATTAAAAGATATTTCAAGACAGCCGTTATTCTCTGCCTCATAGCCCTGTACTATATTCTTCTCCACCCGGCCCGAATGCTTGAACATCGAATTGATGCTTTTCAATGGTCGCTTATAAACGATAAACTCACATTTATAAAATCGATTGACACAAAATACCAGAATCTCTCGCTTCTTCGGCTGGAAAATCAATATACAGTATACACAGACGGTCGTCCGACGTACAATATCCCTGGCACCTATGAAACCGAGCTCTTTCTGCATTCAATTTTAGTCCACCGCTGTGATGCAAAACGTGTGCTTATTTTAGGCGGCGGATTTAACGGTTTAATCAAAGAAATTTTTAAATATCCTGTACGAAAGATTGTGTATGTAGAAATCGACCCTGCACTTCTTCATTTTGTCGAACCTGTATTGGATCCGGAGAACCGGCAGGCAATGCGGGATTCCCGGGTCAAGATTGTATCCGGAGACGGGCGCGAGTTTTTATCTCGAAAACAACCGCCATTCGATGTTATCATCCTGAACGTCGCAGAACCGTCAACGGCAAGTATGAATCGCTTCTTTACTTTGGAATTCTATCGGCAATGTTCTGATCGATTGACTCCGGATGGTATTCTTGCATTTTCTTTCCCTTCATCCGCAGAATATATTACAGATGAAATGAAAAAATTAAATGCTTCCATCTATCATACATTCAAACAGGTATTCCAGAACATACTGGTTATTCCCGGAGACCGTGCCATTTTAATAGGATCAATGGGTAAAGTGCCATTTATACAGGATCCTGATTCGCTTGGAAAGCTTTATACGGCTGCTGAAATATCGTCAGAATATTTTTCCAAGTACACATATGAAGAGAAAATGCCTCCTGATAGGGTTAAATACATCACAAACACACTGGAAGCAATAAAAGAATACCGCGTTAACACCGATACCGATCCCGTAACGTATTATTTCGACTTATTATTATGGAATCGACTGCTGCAAGGAGATAATAAATTATTTTCAACTTTGACTCGTACTAACATATTTACCGCCGGCATTCTTGCTGCAGTAATGATGTTTATTGTTATCTTTGCATATCGAAAGCGAGAAAATAAATCAGAACGATGTGCTCTTGCCATAATAATTGCCTGTGGAGGATTTATCGGTATGACAATAAATCTTCTCCTAATTTTGAATTTCCAAGAGACATTCGGATCTATTTATGAATTACTCGGCGCAATGTCGGCCGTATTTCTATTCGGGTCGGCTTTAGGAGCGATGTATATTGCACAATTGTCTCAAAAATACAAAATGAAATTTATTTTGGTTGTTATTCTCATGGTGCTTGCGGGCGTTTTACTTTTAATTCCGCAATTGCTGCATATCTTGCTGCAGGTTCATTTTATGCCGTTTACACTGATAGTTTCAATGTTCTGCGGCGGATTAATCGGAATGTTATTCGGTATTATCAATCGGTTATATTCCCGTCACATAACGGATATTGGCAGTGTTTATGCCTATGATGTGCTTGGCTCTTCTGTAGGTGCATTGACAGCGTGTTCTCTGCTTCTGCCGGTACTGGGAATTCAAGAAATGACCGTCTTCCTGGCCGTCATCTTGTTACCCGCAATTTATGGGTCGATACTTATTCAAAGAAACGGTTAATTTTTTCTTCGATTTCTATTCCGAATGCTGACCGATTACATTCAAGATCCTCTTATCAATCTGAGGCAGATTTGCACTCATAAGACACGCTTGTTTATATGTTAAAACAAATTCTTTACCACCCTTCAAAAGCGTTTTAGTAAGGGCGGGCCTGCCGAGACGCATATCGATTTCATATGCCATTCGCTGGCCGGAAGCGGCTCCGTAATTGCCTTCGAACGAGCCGGAAAGATTTGCATCCATTATAAGCTTTTGTGCTCGTTTATAGGATATATTCGGTGAACACATTTCTATAAGAACAGAGTTAAGCTTTTCTACTGCTTTTGATGTTGTTTCAAACCATATTCTGCCGGGTGTATCTCCTGCAAGATTCGTTTGCAAGTTAATATAGTACGCAAAGCCTTCGTTCTGCACAAGATCAAGCAGGTATTCAAATGCATTTTTGGGTTTCAAATATTCAGGTGAATTTTTTTGCATAATTGAAAATGCCGCATGGAAACATTCATGAGCCGTTATATTAAGCAACTCAATGAATTGAGCTCTTACGTTAGGAGGTTTTTTTATTAAGTGAGCAAGATTAACAACAATGACAGGTTCACCTTCCTCGTCCTCGACAAAAGTAGGTGTATCATAATTCCACACCACATGCCTTTCATATGCGTTTGCACGCTCATTTCCAACAATAACAAGATATATCGAAAAACGGGTTGACACTTTTGCTTCAGGTGGAAAGAATGATGCAATCGTTGCAACAATACGGCGGTTCAAACGTCGTTTTTTTACTTCATCTATGAGTTTTCGTAATTCCGGAATATTCCTCTTTGCCGGTAAAAATCCATATATATCACTTTCAAATCCCGGATTGTTTCTTGCTATTATAAGTTGATCTCGAAAATCATCGGTGGACTTAGATGCACGTGCTAATAGAACACTCGTCGCTGCCGCAAGTTGATTCCCGCGAAGCTTCGCTACATAGTCTGCATCGCCGATACGGTAATCAAAATAATCAAGAGTCTGCTCGGCAGCACTATAATCTATTCCTAACGAAAAATCAAAATTTGAACTTATTTGAGCATTTACTATACAGGTTGTCAAATTAAAAAACAGCCCGCATAGCACAACATATTTTGCAAAAAATGAGACCGGGTTCTTCATTGTTTTATTTTCCTATATAGAAATGTAAGAGGAAAGTCGTAGGATGTCAAACTGCGTCGCTCCATTCTTACTGCTCCAATATAATTTCTCTTTCTAATAACATTTTTATACATTAAGCATTATTTAATAATACTGATTTCTTGAATTGGAATATTTAAAATTTTATGCCTTATGCCGGCGAGCTGAGCGCTCTTATTACTGCAATAATGTGGACAGGAAGCGCACTTGCATTCGCAGCCGCAACTACTCGTGTCGGATCTGTTTACGTCAATATCGTCCGTCTTATTGCTGCAATTGCTTTCTTATTTCTTACTATCCTCATTTTTCATATTGATTTTTCAGTTACCTGTATTCAAGTATTGTATTTGTCTCTCAGCGGATTAGCCGGTTTTGTATTTGGCGATACGTTTCTTTTCAAATCATATGAATATAATAATGCCCGAATTGGTTCGCTTATCATGTCGGCTGCGCCGGCAATAGCAGCAATATTCGCATATGTTTTTTTAAAGGAAACACTCTCACCTGCCGGCATTTTTGGAATGGCCGTCACACTTAGCGGCATTGCTCTCGTTGTGCTGGAACGGAAAGAACTTTCCTCCCATTATATACCAATCTCGGTGATTGGTGTGTTTTATGCTTTTCTTGGTGCTGCAGGTCAAGCCGGAGGATTAATTCTTGCAAAAAGCGCATTTACAGCGGGTCCGATGAATGGATTTACCGCCACTTTGATCCGTGCAATTGCCGCAATGCTTATATTATTACCGTTAAACTATTTCGCGAAACGCTTTGTTCATCCTGTTAAAGTATTTAAGAAAGATCGAAAAGCGTTGAACTTCACTGTTTGTGGTGCATTTTTAGGCCCATATCTCGGTGTAACTTTCAGTCTTATTGCTATTTCAATCACAAATGTTGCCATTGCCACCACTATTATGTCGATCGTTCCTGTTCTCATGCTGCCGACAGTATGGTTTTTATTTCGTGAAAAGCTTACATGGCGTGCTGTTATTGGAGCTTGTCTGGCTGTTGCCGGAGTTGGGATTTTATTCCTTCGATGATCCCTTTGGGATGTCAGGCGGATTCATTTCACGCTTTCTTTTCATTAACAAAAAGTATTTCCCGTACAATTTTTCCGCGCACTCCGGGCAAATACCATGTGAAAATGTCGCATCCGAATGGCTCTGAACATATTCTTCCAACCGGTCCCAATATCCTTTATCATCGCGAATTTTTTTGCAATGGGTGCAAATCGGGAGAAGCTTGCCTAATGTTTTAATATCAGCTGTCGCTTTTTGAATACGTATGCTTAACTCTTTTTCTTCTTTCAAAAGCTGCCAAACACGAAGGCGATATAATGCAAATGTAATACCTCCGAGAATAACCAGCGCAAGGCCATAGAACCAATATGTTTTATAGAAAAATGGTGCTAACTCGAAGATATAGTCTGCACCGGCTTCATTCCATACGCCGTCATTGTTACAGGCTTTCACACGAAAGCGATAGCTACCGGACGGAAGATTAGTATAATAAGCTACACGCCTTGTACCTGCATCTACCCAATCTCGGTCATACCCTTCGAGTTTATACTTAAAAAGGACCCTATCGGGTACAAGAAAACTAAGGGCAGTAAAATGAAATTCAAATTTCTCTGTAGCGGGTGAAAGAGTTATAAACCTATCTTTAGGTATTGATTTATTATCTGCAACGATTTTTTTGATCAGGACAGGCGGTATCAATTCGTTTCGTTTGAAGGTTTTGGGATCGATCATAGCAGCCCCCGCCTCTGTTGCAAACCAAAGACGCCCATCGTGTGTCTTACATGCGGCAGGCTGCCAACCGCCGCTGAAACACTCATCCGTTTTCATTCCGTCTTCAATCGTAAACACGTTAGAATGCAGGTATTGAATTCGCCCTGCATCGTAATCATCAAAATCCTGCAGTTTTATATTTCCAATGCCTCGGGGACTGCTCAACCAAAGATTGCCCTGATAATCGCAGAGCACGCAATAGATTTCGTTGGTAAACAAACCGCACTTTGTGGAATAAGCGGTAAATTTACCGTTTTTATAACGAGCGATGCCTCCGCGCGGAGAACTGATCCAAAAATTGCCATGTCCATCATCAAAAATCGAATTTATCCATAGATCAGAAATTCCATCACTCGTATCAAAGACTGTGCTCTTTCCGTCTTTTATTCTCACTAATCCCCGTGAAGTTCCAATCCAGAATGTGTTTTTTGAGTCTAAATAAAAATACGCAACATACTCGGTGGAAGAGTATTCCCGGCCGTCAGAAAGAAGATACGGCTTCAAATGCCCGTCAACAAATCTGCGAACACCAATATCGTCCATAAAAAGAACGAGGCTTTCCTTATCTTCGCCGATAGCAGTAATCCATTTTGAAGGCAGGCCCATAGTTGTATCATAACGCTCAAGCCGGCCTTCTTTCAGGTTCATAAGCAAACCTGTTTGACAAATCCATAGACTGCTATCCCGTGAAACATATGCCGGTCCGATAATGGTGGAAGTGACGGTTATTTTGTTATCTTTTAATCGTGTAATACTTGCACTCTTGTCGCTTAGAAAATATAGACTTCCATCCGGTGTCTCGGCAATACCAGAGATAAAATTACTGGCAAGGCCTTCTTTAATTGTATATGTGGTAATGTTCACATCTCTAAACTGATTCAATCCGTTTGAGGTACATACCCAAAGACTTCCTTCTCTATCTTCAAAAAATGCCAGAACATTGTTATCAGATAAACCGTCTGAATAGGTAAAGGTTGTCCAAACGGTTCCACACAAACGACTGATTCCTTTCTGTGTGCCGACCCAAAGAATGCCATCCCGATCCTGAAACACTGTGTTTATATGGTTATTTGATAAACCATCAGAACCCGTAAATACCTTAATTTTGCCGTTCTGCCATCGGGCTAATCCGTTTCCCGTGCCTATCCATACGTTTCCTTGACGATCTGTATAAATGCAAGTGATTTCTTGATTCGGCAATCCGTATAACGATTTCACATTATTTGTTTTTGTCAGATCGGTGCCTTCCAGAATTCGTAATCCCTTTTGTGTACCGATTAAAATTCTACCAAGCGGGTCATCGGCAATTGCGTTTACGAATGCGTTTCGTATAATCTGAATAAATTTTCCATTGCTGAACACATAAGCATTACTTGATGTGCCTATAAGGAGTTGTCCGGCATTGTTTTCAAACAAATGTCGAATTTGCGGATTATAGAAGCTGCTATCTGAACTATACAGAAAAATCCTTCCGTTTTTAAATCTGCGTAAACCATTATACCCCGTTCCAATCCAAATACTGCTGTCTTTTGTAATAAGTAATTCAGCAATCGATTCGTGAGCTTTATTATTTTCAGGATTTGTTCTTACCTCATCAAAATGTACACCATCAAAAAGAAACAAACCTGCAGACGTACCAAGCCAGAGATAGCCGTCCCGCGTCTGAAGAGCGACATTTATGGCATGCGCCGGTAAACCGTTTTGCTGCAACCACATTCGTCGTCCGTATTGATTAATGCTCTTCTTTGGATCAAGAGCAAACATCCGTGACATTCCGCCAATGATCATTATCATTGTGAATATAAATGAACATAAAATATGGAATCTGAGTTTGAGCATATCAATTGAAGTTCTTCTCTTATCGAAGATTCTCTACTAATCTTAAGTGTCTTTATTATTAATTGATGCAGTCATTTCCGAAGATAACTTCTCCATGCATTCCGGGCAAATACTCTGTGAGAATTCTGTCTCTGATCGGTTTTTAAAATATTCTTCCAATTGATCCCAGTAACCTCTATCATCACGAATCTTTTTGCAGTTGGCACAAATCGGGATAAGGCCACCCAAGGTTTTAATACTGGCAGTAGCTTCTTCAATACGCGCTTGAAGTTCTTCTTCTCTTTTCAAAATCTGCCAGACACGGAGACGATACGCAATGAATATAACTCCACAAAAAGCAATAAATACGAGGCCATAGAACCAATATGTGTTGTAGAAATGAGGTTCCAGTTCGAACTCAAAGCCCGATTTCGTTTCATTCCACACACCGTCATTATTGCAAGCCTTTACTCGGAAGCGGTAATGACCGGGCGGCAAATTTGTATAATAGGCCGCACGCTGTGTTCCCGCGGAAATATATTCCTTGTCGTATCCTTCCAAAATATACTTAAACAGCACCTTCTCCGGAACAAGAAAACTTAGTGCTGTATAATGAAATTCGAACTTCTCTTTTCCCGGCGAAAATTTTATAGATTGATTTACGGGGAATGTTTGTTGATCGACAATAACTTTCTCGATAAGAACGGGCGGCGGAAGCTCATTTTGCTCGAAGGTTTTTGGATCGATCATGACAGCTCCTTTTTTTGTCGCAAACCATAAATGCCCGTTGTATGCTTTCCATCCTGCAGGCTGCCAATTACCGAAGCACTCTTCCGTTTTCATGCCATCCGCAGTAGTATAGATTTGCTGATGTATAACTTTTTCCCGTCCTGTTTCATAATCATCTAAATCCTGGCAGCGAATATGCCCAATACCCCTCGGGCTGCTCAACCAGAGATCACCTCGATCGTCTGCCAGTACACAATAAATTTCATCATTAAATAATCCGACTTTTGTATTGTACGCGACAAACTTACCGTTTTTATAACGGGTAAGTCCGCCCTGTGGAGAGCTAATCCACAGGCTGCCTTGTTGATCGTCAAAGATGGAGCTGACCCAATTACCGGCCATACCGTCAGCTGTCGTATAATTCGTGATTTTTCCGTCTTGAATTTTCGAGAGCCCGCCGGTTGCACCTATCCAGAGAATATTATCCTGCTGTTGATAGAAACAAACAATATAGTTATCGGCAGGATATTGCTGTCCATCTCTCAGGAAATACGGCTTTGTTTGTCCGTGAATAAATCTAAAAATTCCTGCTTGGTCCGCATAAAAAATAAGACTGCTATCGTCTTCAGTAATTGCAGATATCCACTTCGCAGGAAGTCCATTCCGGACACCGTAACGTTCCATACGATTATTCTTTATATGAAATAGCAGACTATTTTGGCCTATCCAAAGGCTGCCGTCGCGTGCAACATGAGCGGGGCCGATGGGGATATTAAAGTGGAGTATTTTTCCGTTTTTTATCTGAGTAACACTGGATCCTTTCTCACTGAGGAAATAAAGGCTTCCGTCAGGCATCTCAAGAGCACTTGAAATATTATCATTTGCAAGACCTTCTCTGGTTGTATATGGTGTTACAGAAACATCCCTGTATTGATTCAATCCATTTAAGGTACACACCCAAATACTGCCCTCCCGATCCTCTATAATTGACGACACATTATTAGTACTAAAATCATTTTTATCTCTCATTGCCGTCCATCGGCCCTTCGACAAACGGTTAATTCCGCCGCTGTTTGTTCCAACCCAAAGATTGCCGTCTCGATCTCCACATATCGAAGTAATATAAGAATCTGAAAGGCCGTCGGTTATAGAAAAAGTCGTAATGATGTTATTTTTCCATCGAATCAATCCGTTGTAGGTGCCGATCCAAATATTTCCCTGACGGTCCGCGCAAATCGATGTGATCTGTTGATTTTTTGATCCGGAGGTAATCATAAACTTTATGGGTTTATCGCTATCAGCAAATATTCGTATACCGGCATGTGTGCCGACCCAAATTCTTCCCCTTGCATCCTCCGTAATGCTGGTTATGTATTTGGAATCCATCGGAATAGAAGTGAGTTTCCCATTACTGAATTTATAGAGTCCAAATGACGTACCTATCCATATATGTCCATTCCGGCTTTCAAAGAATGCATTAATATTTCTACTTAGAATTCCTTCCGGTTCACCATGACGGAATATTTTTCCATTTTTAATTCTACAGACCCAGTTGTTTGCCGTGCCTATCCACAGACTGCTGTCTCTCGATTCACACAGAGTATTAATCGTCTCTCGATTTTTGCTGTCCTCCGGGTCAGTATTGATCCACTCAAAGTGATTACCATCAAAACGAAGCAATCCTGCCGTTGTACCGAGCCAAATATAACCGTCATGTGTCTGGAGAATCGTATTGACTGAATTAACCGGAAGAATGTTTTGCCGGGACCAGACATTGTGTCCATATTGACTTATCGTTTTCTGAGGATCGAGAGCGAAAAGGCATGGTGCGAATACGGATATGATCAAAGGAAACAGGACAACAAACCATGAATAAGAATTTTTCATAATCATAATACTCATCGAACTCTTTAAGTCAAGTCCAATTTCATACTTGCTTGAAAACAGCGGTGATTGCCTGTTAGCATATAGGCTTAAATTTCATTCCTTAGTAAGGAATATGACAATCTTGTTTATCCGTCTTTCTATACATATTACATTTTAATCCAAACAGTATCAATCAGGATTGTGATACAAGTAATTCAGTCCGGTATTTGGTATTCTTTATCCGGCGGGCGGATAGCGTCATGCATACTGCGAAGAGCATGGAATGCTGTTTCGCTCCCTCTTAGTAAAGCTTTGTGAAAGATACGGTATGCTTCTCCTTTGTCAAGCGGCATTCCGATTCCTTTTTCATAGCAATATGCAAGTGTTAAATCCGAAAACAACGAGCCTTGTTTTGCCGTTTTGCGAAGAGTTGAGAGCGCGTCGGCAAAATCCTGTGTATGGATTTGACCCAGCGCATTTGCAGCTGCAAGCCGGATTTCAGCTTCAACACTGCCCAATGCAGAAGCGCGGCTCCATAATTCTATTGCTTTGCTGCTGTTCTTTTGAGTCCACCGTCCGGTGAAGTAACATAAACCTAATTCCACCATCGCAGGCAGATGCCCTGCCGCCGAGGCCCGTTTAAGCAGATTGAATGCTTGTTTCTCATTCAACAATTTATTGAAACCTACGGAAAACAGACCGGACCAAACATAAAACGCATCGGGATCATTCATAGATGACCGCAATTCGAGTTCCTGAGAAAACTCATTGGTCACCATTAATTTCCAGAGCAGCGTCGGTGCCCGGTAAGAGTCAAGATGAAGTGCACGCAGATAATATACTCCGGCCAGGATAATATCCTTTTGAACATTTAATCCGCGTTCATAACAGCGCCCCAGCAGGCACAATGCTTCCGGATTTCCCATATTAGCAGATTGGAAAAACATTGACCGGGCGCTTGAATCCAGTTTTGTTGTCAGTGAATTATCAGCTGACACCGCATGAGAAGAAGCCGGTATTATCTGTTGTGCTTCGCGAATTAGAGTTGTATCTTCGATCGTAGAAACCGTATCCCTGTGAAAATCGATGAACAGCAAATTATATCCTGAATTATCAGGAGCTGTCTTTTGTGAATCGTTTTTGGTTCGTTTAATTTCGGGTTCGGCACTTTCAACAATTTCCATTGTATCCAACCCGCGCCGCTTCATTTCCTTTATTGAAATCTTTGCAGGCTCAGATCCAAGTTCGGATGCTCTTCTAAAATAGCTGTATGCTCTCGGCCAGCTGCGCCGCAGAATAAAATTCTCGGTGTACAGCAATCCCATTACATAAAGCGCTTCCGGATTTTCTTTCTCTGCTGACGCACGAAAGTGTTTGAATGCTTTAAACGGATTCCATTCGATACCTATGCCATTCATAAAAAGAATGCCGAGATTGAATTGGGCAAGAGGAAGATGCTGGTCTGCTGCTTTTTGTATCCAAAATGCGGCTTTCAGTGTATCAGCCGGGAATCCCCTGCCCAGTAAATAGCGCAGACCCAGTTCATGCTGAGCCGGCGATTCACCGGCATTGGCTTTCTGCATCAATACAAATGCTTCGAGGAGCTGGAGATCAAGCGTAGAAGGAAGAACAAACGGTGCGGATGCTGCATTAGTAGTCCGTAATGCCTGCGGTTTCTTTTTCTCCTGCGCCTGCATGATTTGTAATCCGGTGGAGAATAGAATAACTATCGCTAATGCAAAGGAATAGGTTTTTCTTTGTCTATCCAACTTCATTTTAGTAACCTTGCATACAATTTCGTATATTATCAATACAATTGCCATATTCGACCGTTCCAGCTGAACAAATATTAATAGTTAGACGAATATAGGAAAATTTCGTTTCTTTCATCCTGCGGGTGAAAGATAACTTTACATTTCTCTTTTGAAAGAAATATATATGAGCGATGATAAAATTATATTTTCCATGATCGGCGTTGGAAAAGTCGTTAAGCCAAACCGCCAGATTCTGAAGGATATTTATCTTTCTTTTTTCTACGGTGCTAAGATTGGTGTTCTCGGATTAAACGGTGCAGGCAAGAGTACACTTCTCCGAATTATCGCCGGCGTTGATAAAGACTACCTCGGCCAGATCACGGCGCAAAAAGGAATTACTTTCGGTTTCCTGCCGCAGGAACCCGAGCTTGATCCGTCAAAGACTGTCAAAGATATCGTGGAAGAAGGCGTGCAGCAAATTGTTGATTTAGTAAAGGCGTATGAAGCTGTAAATATTCAACTCGCGGAACCGGGCGCCGATTACGATACATTATTGGAAAAACAAAGCAATCTCCAGGAAAAGATCGATCATTTGAATGCATGGGATCTTGACAGCAAACTCGAACAGGCGATGGATGCACTGCGCTGCCCGCTGCCGGAAACATCCGTTAACATACTCTCCGGCGGTGAACGCCGCCGGGTCGCACTCTGCCGACTCTTATTACAGGAACCCGATGTACTGCTGCTTGACGAGCCTACCAATCATCTCGATGCCGAATCAGTTGCCTGGCTGGAACATCACTTGAGCCTTTATAAAGGTACTGTAATTGCAGTCACTCATGACAGGTATTTTCTCGATAATGTAGCAGGATGGATTCTTGAACTTGACCGCGGTGAAGGAATTCCATTTGAAGGTAATTACTCTTCATGGCTCGATCAAAAAAAACATAGATTGGAAATTGAAGAGAAACAGGAATCAAAACGACAGCGCGTATTGCAGCGGGAACTTGAATGGGTGCGTTTAAATCCAAAAGGCCGTCATGCAAAGAGCAAAGCGCGCATAGCCGCATATGAAAAGATACTCGTCGAACAAACCGATAAACGCGATGAAGAGATGGAAATCTATATTCCACCAGGTCCGAGATTAGGCGATATTGTCATCGAAGCTGCGGGAGTAACCAAAACATACGGCGACAGAATTCTTTTCGAGAATATGAGTTTCGCACTTCCGCCAGGCGGCATCATAGGTGTCATCGGCCCAAACGGCGCCGGCAAAACCACTCTGTTCAAACTTATTACTAAACAGGAGCATCCGGATGAAGGAACAATAAAGATCGGTAATACCGTGAAACTTGCCTATGTGGATCAAATGAGGCCGCTTAATCCGGACAAAACAATCTGGCAGGAAATTTCCGGCAGTGAAGACCTCATAATGCTCGGAAACCGCGAGGTAAATTCGCGCGGTTATGTAGCCCGATTCAATTTCAGCGGAACAGATCAGCAAAAACCGGTCGGTAAACTCTCCGGCGGCGAAAGGAACCGCGTTCATCTGGCAAAAGTATTGAAGGACGGTGCTAACGTAATTCTTCTTGACGAACCGACCAATGATCTTGACGTGAACACACTTCGTGCGCTGGAAGAAGCTATTTCAAATTTTGCCGGGTGTGCCGTAATAATCTCACACGACCGATGGTTCCTCGATCGTGTTGCGACACATATTTTGGCATTCGAAGGCGACAGCAGCGTATTGTGGTTCGATGGAAATTATTCCGAATACGAAGAATATCGCAGAAAACAATTGGGTATCAGCGCCGATCAGCCGCACCGCATGAAGTATAAAAGGCTTACAAGAGATTAATTCATTTGAAGAAATAATTTCAAAATGTTTTTTTCTCAAGACAATAGTCAGCTTACATTCTTACACACGTTCGCTCAATGGCGTATAATGAGTTAATGCCGGCCCGGTATAAATTTGACGCGGACGATAAATCCGACCATCCTTCCCATCATGGATTTCTTTATAATTCGCTATCCAGCCCGGCATACGCCCAATCGCAAACATAACGGTATACATACTTACCGGAATTCCGATTGCCCGCATAATAATACCGCTGTAAAAATCTACATTTGGATATAGTTTCCGTTCGATAAAATAAGAATCGGCCAAAGCCGTTTCTTCCAAGCGTTTGGCGATATCAAGCAGAGGATCATTTACCTTTAACACAGCCAGCAGTTCATCGCATTTCTTTTTAATAATACGCGCCCGCGGATCGTAATTCTTATAGAGACGATGGCCGAATCCCATAAGCCGCTTTCCTGATGTTTTGTCTTTCGCTGCTTCAATAAACTTTGATCCATTGTCGCCTGATTTTTGTATATTAATAAGCATTTCAAGAACAGCCTGGTTTGCACCGCCATGAAGCCGGCCCCAGAGAGCGCACACGCCGGCAGCAGCACTTGCAGATAAATTTGCCTGACTGGATGCCACCATTCGAACCGTCGAGGTAGAACAATTCTGTTCATGATCTGCATGCAGCAGGAAAATAAGATCCAGCGCATTTACAACTTCGGGCTGCAGTTCATAATCTCCATACGGTTCGGAAAACATCATATGGAGAAAGTTCGCAGTGTACTTATATATAGGTTTCGGATAAATAATCGGAAGTCCGAGCGATTTTCGATAGGAAAAAGCCGCTATCGTTCGCACTTGGGACAGAAGGCGCGCAGCCTGTATCAAAAAAACTTCATCAGGATCCAATACTTCGGGAAGAAAACAACCTGCAGCATTGATCATAGAAGAAAGGATGGCCATTGGATGTGCATGCGTAGGAAAACCTTCAAAATGAAATTTCATATCTTCATGGAGCATCTCGTTTTTCGTCAGGAGGTTTGAAAAATCTTTCATTTCCTGAGAATTCGGAAGTTTGCCGTATATAAGCAAGTAAGCCGTCTCCACAAAAGTTGACTTTGCTGCCAGTTCTTCAATTGGAATTCCTCTATAACGAAGTATTCCCTTCTCACCGTCAACGAACGTAATACTGCTTTCACAGGATCCGGTATTTCCATATCCGTCATCCAGCGTAATATATCCCGTCTTGCTTCGAAGAGATGAAATATCAAGTGCCCGTTCACCTTCCGTACCTACTACGACCGGAAATTCATGTACCTTGTTGTCTAATTCCAATTTTGCAACCTTGCCCACATCTATTCCTTATCTAAAATGTTAATATCTCAATTTGTTTTATTTTTCTAATTTTACCATTATGTCTTCTAAGAATTCTTTTACTTCGATCATTTCATTTCTAATATCTTCATCCTGAATTTTTTTCTTCTGTGGAACATTGATCAATTCGAGCTGCTCTCCGCTGTCCGGCTCAGGTATAAATTCTTTCATCACCTGCTTGGCGCCTTCGATTGTGTATTTCTCATCCCGCAGCAATTGCTTGATGTGCATAATCAGCTTTATATCTTTATTGGTGTAGATACGGTTGCCTGCACGGTTCTTTGCGGGTTTGAGCTCCGGAAATTCCGTTTCCCAGTAGCGCAGCACGTACTGCTCCAGGCCGGTAATCTTACTGACTTCGCTGATGGAATAATAGAGTTTTTTTATACTTGAGTGCTTCATAGGTCCCTCGTTCATAAATCAATTTTCCATATGAAAATGAACTCGCATTTTTAATTTCACAAATTTTTAAAAGACCAGAACCCGGATCAACACAGCCGGAGAATTAATAAATTGCTTTCCGGCCTACGCAGGCAGTTCTGTGCGAACATAACGATGAAAATTCTTTGGAAATTTCTTCCGCAGCTGCAAAGCCATAGCAATAAGGATCTTTAAAGGCGAAGACAACCGGATACGTTTGGAAAATACATTGTAACGGGCACGTTCGATGCGAAGAAGAAGCAGATAATAAATATTTCCCATTGTACGGGCAGCGGTAAAAAGCGGCTTGTCTTCTTCGGCAAGGCATGCTTTTGCCCGGCGGAAATATTCGTGAGCGCGCTTGCACTCGAATTTCATCAATTCAATAAAGCGATCGTTATATGTCAAGTTGAGTAGTTCTTCTTCGGTATATTGAAAACGCCTCAAGTCCTCCAGCGGCAGATATATGCGCCCGTTTTTGGCATCGGCTTTGATATCGCGCAGAATATTTGTCAGCTGCAGAGCTATGCCAAGATTGATGGCGTATTGTTTTGTCTTCTCATTTTTATAACCGAAGACTTCCGCGCATATCAAGCCTACGGTCGAACCGGCGCGGTAACAATACTGCTCCAATTCCGTAAATGTACTGTAACGTGCATTCTTTAGATCCATCTCCATTCCTTTAATCAGATCGTAAAAATGTTCGATAGGAATATGGAATCTATGGATAATAGCCGCAAGGCTGTTCAATAAAGAATAACGCGAAACGCCGTAAAGCGACCTTTTAAGCTCTTCCGTCCATTGCAGCAGCAGTGCATGTTTTTCTTTTTCATTACCTCCTTCATCGACGATATCGTCGGTAAAGCGGCAAAATGCATAGATGGTTTCGATCGCATCGCGTTTAGGACGCGGCAATATGAAGAACGAGTAATAAAAATTACTCTTCCGATTCTGCGATAAATTCGGTATCATCGATGTCATCGTCATCGTCTGCACGCTTGTAAGTTACGATAAAAATGTACGAAAGAGAAGACCCAATTTGTCCAGTTTTGTCAGCGCAGGCCTCTTGTTCAGCACATTATAATCCTGTCCGTGAATTTTCTGCAAAATTCGCATTCCGCCGTACCAGGTAAGCTTCAACTCCCTGGATAGTTCTTTACCGACCTGCGAAATCAGCGGTTTCCCTTCCATAAAAATTTCTGCCGTTCGTTGAACTTCGAATGCCAATAATTTACGAAACCTGTCGTCGAATTTCCGTTCTGATAAATCCTGTTCGGAATAAGCGATTTCTTCCATATCCTCCAACGGAATATATATGCGGTCTTTCAGAAAATCCACGGATATGTCCTGCCAGAAATTTGTCAATTGAAGCGCGGTGCAGATACAGTCGGAAAGCTCCATCATCGTTTCGCTCCTGTAATTAAACAGTAGAAGCACAAGCCTGCCTATCGGATTTGCGGAGCAGGAACAATACTCCAGTAATTCATCGAACGTCTCGTACCGTTTCACTGTTATGTCCGAACGGAATGCCTTCAGGAGTTTCTGAAACAGCTCGGCAGGAATTTGAAAGCGCTCCACGGTTTCGGCTAATGCGGCGAAGATACGGTGTGTCGGATTTCCGTTATAGCATTCATCGAGGTACTGCTCCCATTGATAGAGATTATCCATTCTTTCCGCAACCGTATAACCCGGTTCATCGGCATAGTCGTCGGCAGTTCGTGCAAAAGCATAGATAGCCCAAATGTATTTTCGAATTTCTTTCGGAACAAACCGGGAAGCAACCGGAAAATTTTCGTAATGACTGCGTGCAATCTGTTCGCAGTACTGGAATCCTTCTTCCGGCAGCCAGTGCCTGTGTCTTGTATGGATTTTTGAATCGCGCATTTCTTTAGAAATAATATGAGAAACTGCAAAGGGAAAAGCAAGAAAAAGAGGAAAGGAGTAAGAAACCTTAATATTGTCTCAATATCGTACGATCATGTAAGAATTAATCCCTAAAGCATCAAAGTATGTTTTTTAGAGAATTCTCAGTTTTTCGGTAGGTGTGCTGAGCAATGTATAATAAAACTGAATATTCTAATTGAATATAATAAAATGCTTTACTACAATAATAGTATCTTAAAGCTGTTACCGGATTAGAGGGGAAATTACTGATGGTAGCGGTAGCAATTTCATACCTCTTTTTGTAGTCAGAAAAACAGACCTTTCCTTTTGTTTTATGGCAATGTGGTAAGCATTCTTATATATATGTACGATTTAAATGAACATAAAATCGAAATGTTATTATTTGAAAATGTTTTGTAGCGATAATTATTCTTGATTGTCCGGCATAGACATAAAGGAATATGTATCCTACCGAAATCTATGCGTAG